>OQVS01000100.1_pt1 | contig 44391 bp, 38 predicted proteins | sample 1691601 | NCBI WGS metagenome assembly OQVS01 (sample SAMN03418268, study PRJEB22391) | human gut metagenome | biome: human-gut; feature: organic feature; material: feces | host: Homo sapiens | place: Tanzania | collected 2013-01 | reverse complement strand
TCTGTTAAACAATAAACTAAAATACATAAGCAATGAAATTTGTAAACCCGCACGCGGAATGGTGGAAGCAACAGAACCCTATACGGCAGATAGCCAGAGTAGGCAGAATCTGCTACAAAAGCAAAGGCAAACAGCCCGACCCCGCAATGAGCGAAGAGGAAACTGAAGCGTTTATAGACAAGCGCGACGAGCAGCGTTGTCTGGGCTTCTGGAAGTCGGGACACCGTTCAATGTACCGTCACGGTTCCGTGTACTTTTTTGTGCCTAACGATTCTCGTTTGCCGGGCAACATCTGGGCGTGCTTCATAGCATCTCCCTTTATAGACTATGTGGCCGACGGACACCGCGTCTTTATCAGTACCAACATGCAGTACTATAATGAGCACGCCAACCTTCAGCCTATACTTGAGCCTTATGTGGTAACAGAGGAGAAATTCATAGAAAAGGCCTTGAAGCTGCAATGCACCGATGCCTTGATGCTGCTGCGCATGACGTTGGTTGTAACCACACAGCGCATCCAGGGAGAGTCTTACAACCGCAAGTCGCCCAATAACATAGCGCAGGAAAGTACCCGATACGTAAACCTCGCGAAGAAAGACGGCGTGATGATATGCCGCCCGCACTGGGAAGCTAAAGCTAAATGGTATCAAATTTTGGCTTCGCATTTCGGTTATTGGGTAGCCGAGAAGGTTTACAAGTTCTTGCTGTTCACTGGGCTTCAGCCCGAAGATGCCCGCGGCAACCTTACGTATAACACTTATACCCTGATTGGCTATACCTACAACTTGCTGGAGTGGCGGCACATAATGGATATGCGCCTGCGCAATACCACGGGCAGAGCGCATCCTGATGCCCGCATATTAGCAGAGCGCATCAGCGAAGCCATTAACGGACGTATGCGTCAGTATATCCCCGATTTTGAAATTTAACACATTAATCATATTAAACATGAAACTGTATATAAAGAAACTGCATGAAAAAGCGCAGATACCGGTAAAAGCCGTAGGCCATGAAGCCGACTTCTGCTATGACTGCTATGCCGTAAGCGAAGAAGAGTTGGCGCCGGGCGTATGGAAGTACCGCCTTGGTTTTGCCGTGCAACCAATCAATGAGTTCGACGGCACGCACATTCGCGGCATTCGCTTAAAGCCTCGCTCGTCGATTTGGGAGACCGGCATGGTACTTTCATGTTCCGAAGGCACAATAGACGAAATCTACACCGGAGAGCTTTCAGTGGTATTCTATCATGTCATGCCAAACATGCCGCGCTACCGTGTAGGCAACAAGGTATGCCAGATGTGCCTTGATAGAACCGAGGCTCTTGAGTTCATAGAAGTACCGCAACTGCGTAAAACCGCCCGCGGCGACCACGGGTACGGCTATACCGGAAAGTGATACATAATTGGTATTATGTTTAATTCATCTAAAAACGCTCATATATGTCACGTAAAAACCCTGATTCGAATAAAGAAGCCGTGGCACGCTCACTGCCTACCGCTTATACGGTAGATTTTAAAGACGTGCCTGCCGAAAAATATTCAAAAGCTCTGAGTACGCTGTTTGCCGATTCTGCGTTTGATGCCGAACTCGGCAAACGAAATCAGCTTGTACGCTTGGCCGACCGTCTGCCGCATGGTTCCGCCCAATTGTCGGGCCTTATAAACGCCATCCGTCAGCGCGATCGCCGATTGGCGGATATTATCTACGCCACTGTTGTTCAAGCCAACATTCACTCTAATGTGCAGTGCGACTTCCTTTCGTTCGGTACGCTGCTGCGCTACTTTGTAGACTACACCGTGCCAGATATGGAAGAACGCGTAGACCGCCTGGCGTGCAATCTTGACCGCATAACCTTTTTAGCCGATATGATACAATCGCTCATGATAGACGTGCAGTGTGACATGAAAGGCATTTTCGGCAGCGGCATTGAGTTCCGGCAGTTTGATGCGGTAAGCCATGTACTGCGGCAGATGCAGACATACTTTGACGCTACATGCTCTAAAACCGCGCCTGAAGCCGACCGCAATCTTTACATGGACTACGCAAACTCTATAAACGACTATTTAGAGAAGCGTATGCGCACTTTTTCCGACAAGTACCGCAAGCTGCATCCCGCATCGTTTACACGCACTCCCGGCGATATGGCCGAAGCGTTGACCGACTATTTCAATATGAGTTACGATACCGCAAAGCAGTGTATCAGTCGTACCGAAACGGGAGGCTTCTACATAGATCTCGCCAAGGTACTGAAGCCGCTCACAGCCGAGCAGTTCCGCAAACTGCTGCGCGACGTGGACGGTAGCGTAGACCTCTATGCCCGCACACCTTCGCAGAAGGACAGCTTTACAGTGTCAGACATCATATTAAGTCAGTACAGAAAGAAAAAGTAATAATCTAACAGAGTTTTAAAAAAGCCTGCCATGCCTAATATTTATCTAAGAATGCAGAAGAGTCGATGCCAGTTTTTCAGGTATCGCGATCCGCACCGCAAGTTGCATCCGCACGAGCCTCTTGTGTTCAACGCTTACACACCTGAGTTTTTCATCATGCGCGGTTCGCTCACCAACCCTGGAGCGTTGACACGTGGAGTAAACACGGAGTGTTTTTCGCAGCAGCAATGGATAAACATGATGCACGGCAGGCATCCGCTGGGCGGCGGCACGGTACTTAGGCGAGACTGCACGGAGTATCTCACGTATGCCGAAGCCCTTAACCTGTGCGGGCAGGTAGATTACGAAAAAAGCGTCAATGAGGATTTTCTGTGTATAAAACTACCATCGGAAGTAGAGGTGATAGACACCGTACGCACCGTTACTCCTTCGTGGAGCCTCGATCGTCACGGAGTGCGGCAACTGAAGGAATTGCTCGATAATGATTTCAAGCGCAGCGTAGTAGAATGGGCTTTGGCCACGTTCGACTACTGCACCGAAAACAACCGCATAGTAGCACGCGGCAAATCGGCAATGCTTGAGCGGTATCTTATGCGATACGGCATTGAACCCACCACCGACGAAAAAGACAGCATAAGGCGTGTGGTGGAAAGATGGATAGGCAGCAGCCACAATTTCTTCAAATCTTACTCCTGCCTTGACATGAGGTACGAAGACTCTGACGAAGACTCTCGACGCATAGACGAAATAAGGTGGTTAGACTGATAAAGTCTAAACAACTATTAAAGTGATTATTAAAATATATTAAAAAACAGCCATTATTTTTCTCCAGCATGAATTTAGCAGATAATTGCCGTGAAACTTTCCTTGAAGGAGTTTCTGATTTGTATCTATATCCGTGTTCGGCGAGCCGTTTGCCTATACCTTTCAGTGTGCCGCAAATACAGAGCATGGCCGATTGCCAGTTTGCCGAACCCGCGCTGCATGTATCACTCAATAACGAGGAGTACGTGCTTGCTGATAAAATGACCGTAAAGGTCACATCTAATATTATGTCGTTAGGCACCGTTTATAGCACTAAGATAACCGCAGATATTACCTACGGTAAAGATAATGTGCGCAAAATAGCCCCTAAACTGCAAGCCGAAGACCATTACGTTGTACTTCGTAAGGTAGACGGCACATTTGTACTGGGCTACACTCTACCCGGCACTTTCTCGTTTCTGTCGTCCGACGATATGGACGGAGATTCACACACTTATAATATAAATGTAAGTTTGCAGTCGATGTCAGACTTTATTCCGGTAACGATAAAATAGACATTTTTTATTGTTTTTGTTTTTTCTTCATAGCATTGCCAGCGCCGTGGTCCGGGAGGATAGCGGCGTTTTTTTTGTCCGTATCAATTTAGGTGCGGCATCTACCTTTGTGTCAGAGAGCAACACAGTAAAAAGGTTGTTCTTTCAGGATAACACGATACAAACTACACACAAACACACATCAACTAAATGAAAGGCTTATTTGAAATACTTACAGAAAAGAAGTGGATGGTAAGTCCTGACTTCGTGCATGGTATTCGCAAGTCGCTTGAGCATAATCTGAACACTCATGCGGCTTTTAGCAAGCCGGAGAAAAACTGCGGATATGTCACAGCCATGTCTGCTGATGGCTCAATCTATTACCCAGAGGAATATCAGATTTCAGAGGATGGCAAGCAGGTCAAGCCTAATTGGGCTTTAGACTTTGAAAAGGAGCAGACCTTTCCGTTCGTCTCGGTTCTCACCGTCGATGGTCCTATCACTCGCAATGGTGGTGCTTGCTCTTACGGATCAATCGATCATCGCAACATGATGATGCGAGCGGCCAACCATCCGCTTTGTCGCGGACACGTTTTCATTATCAATACCCCTGGCGGTTCGGCCTGGGCGAAGAATGATTACGAGCAGGCTATTCAGTACGCACGTTCTTTGAGTCAGCCCGTCATTGCTTTTGTCGATGGCATGTGTGCTTCTGCCGGAATGTACCTTGCTTCGCTCTGTGACGAACGCTACTATATGCACTCCCGAGATGAAATTGGCTGCATAGGCGTGATGGCGGCATTTTACACAGAAGCCGATGGCAGCACCAACAAGTACACCAATGAGACTTATCATGAACTATACGACCCCGAATCTTTCGACAAGAACCGTGCGTACCGTGACATTGCCAACGATGGCAAAGATGCCGAACTCATAAAGGAGCTGGCAGAACTTGGTGTAGAGTTCCGTGCTGACGTAAAAAAAGCCTGCCCCGGCGCTACTGACGAGCATCTGCACGGCAAAATGTTTAACGCCGAAGATGTTACAGGAATACTCATGGATGCGCAGTCTGATTTCTTCAGCACCATCAAGCGTGCTTTCGACCTTTATAGTGGGGAAGCTGAACCTATAAAGCGCACAGTCGCAGCCCCTACGCAGCCAGCGGTTAAGACCGATACAAACACTACAGCTACAAACACAAACACCAACATAGTGAACATGGAGAATTATCCACTTATCAATGCCGCTTGCGGATTGAAGGCAGGAGAGATTGCCGTAACCGAAGAGGGCGCGTATATGAACGCCTCGCTTCTTGACAGTCTTGAAGCCAACATGAAAGCAAGTGAGCAGAAGGTGACTAATGCGGAGCAGAAAGCCACCGAAGCGGAAAACGCTCTCGCAGCATTGCAGAGTAAGTTCGACGAACTATCCGCCCAATTAACCGCAGCCGTCGAAGCAAAGGAAGTCGCGAAAAACGCACTGACCAAGGCTAACGAGGCTCACAGTAACGAACTTGAAAAACTAAAGGCGCAGAACACCGAGGCAGCGAACAAGAAAGACGAAGAACTCAATGCCGCCGTAGCAGCTAAGGATCAAGCCGAAGCGGAACTGAAGGAAACTAAAGACGCTCTAGCTACAGCGCAGCAGTCGCTTACCGACGCCAAGGCGCAGGTAGCCGAACTGGCCAACGAAGCGGGCGGAGAACCCGGAGCCGGAGCTGCACCTAAAAGCAACGGCGAGGGAGCTAACGTTAAACACGCACAAACAGCTTATCCCACATGGAACGCAGCCGACCCCGTAGCGTCTAAAAAGGCTATCGAGGAATACAAGCGCAAAAACGGTCTGGGATAACCCCTGACTTGACACACACCAAACACAAAACAAAACACGACACACACAACACAAAAACTAAACAAGACTATGCCAACACCTAAAAACTTTATTGGTATCAGCGCACTTCAGGAAGTGGCTAACCAAGTATTTAAAAGCGTAGTACAAGGTCCGTCGTACGTCAATCCTGAGGAAATGAAACGTCTCGGCATCAGAACTATCAGCGGAGTGCAGTTTAAGCGTACTACAAACGTCTTTGTCCGTAAGGGCGGTACTACACGCCGCAAGGATGCGAATCCTACAATGAAAGGTGAAATCGGTTTCTTGAAAGAACGAGTTTTGACCGTCAAGCTCGCTTGGTTTAGGGGAACTGATAATATCGATCGCTACGTCGAAACAGTACACTCTGCGGGAGCCCTTGGTGCATACCCGTTGTCTACGGTAGCTACCGAAGCGGTGCTTAAAACTCATGCCGACGACCTTTATAACAATCTCTGGTGGGGAGACATCGACAACGATGTTCCCGGAGCTTCCGACGAGAAGAAAGCCATGGGTCTTTACGATGGTTTCTGTACCGGTATCAAGCACGATATTGAGGACGGTATCATCAGCGAAGCCAACGGCAACCTTATTCACTGCGAAGCCATTTCAGCCCCGGCCGACGAAAAAGACTCTTCGGCTTATAAGAACTTCCGCGCAGCTTACATGAAGCTCGATCCGCGTATGCGCCGCCAGAAGGTTTACGCCTACATGACACCCGAAACCGCTATCAATATTTCAGACGGTTACGCTCTTCAGTCGTTCGGTACACACAAGCTGAACGTTGTAGATGGCGGTAACTACGTTATTCCGGAATTGCCGCGACTTATCATCGCTCCGGTAGAAGGCCTCGGTGTGGGAGACCGTATTATCTTCTCTATCGAGGGTAATCTTGCGTATGCAGTAGACTCTGAAGGCGACAGCACTTTCGTAGATGTTCAGTTAGGTTCTGACACCGATACAAGAGACATCGTATTCCAGTGTCAGAGCCTGTGCGGGTGCTATGTAGAAATCCCTTATTCCTGGGCGTTCGCCATTACAGACGGTTCTTTGGAATGCACTGACTTCGTTTCGGGCGACTACACCAACTCTAACCTTACCGTAACGGTTGCAAAGGCTAACACTCAGGATGCCGGAAATATCGACGGAAAGGTCAAGGTAGACGGCGTAGAGTACTCTAAACCTATTGAAACCACTCCTAACCAGATTGTGTCACTTGAGGCAACCGACGGAACAAACTTCAAGTTCAGTAACTGGAGCAACGGTTCTACCGAAAAGAAGATCCAGATCACAGCCTCCGGCATGAGTATGGGCTTCACCGCCTTCTTCAAGAAGAACGGCTAACGTGCCGCGAGATTAGAAAAGTTTTCATGACTCTATAAATCTCTCTCAAAGAGCGGGGCGGGACTCCTGACCCGACGGAATACGGAACCACCGCCCCGCTCATCTTTTCAGTAACACACACTTTATAAAACAACGTAAAAACTTATAATAATATGGCAGAACAAGTAACATGTCCCGAGATCAAGGACATCCTCGCGGCTAACGAATGTCTGGAAAACTTTGGTGGCCTTGGTATCAATGTCTATGCTTTCAATAAAGCCGACCTCAAGGCTCCTTTGAAGGCAGAAAAGAATATCTACCCAACCTTGACTTCTGAGTCGTTCAACACGGGTAAAGGTCTCTACAAATTCGAGTGTAAGGAGAGTAGTCAAGGCCACACTTTTGAGTCGCTTGGCCGCAGAAAAGGTTTCAAGCAGCAGCTCGACTATGTGCTTGAGAGTGTAAACGCAGAGTCGGCAGAAGTGGCTCGCGCCTTGAACAACCTCGACCTTGGTTACATCATCCAGGATGGAGAGAAGAGTATTCTCGTGTACGACTCTCAGCATAAGTTTGAGTACGCATCAGGCGGAATCAAGGGCGACACAGGAAAGAAAGCCGAGGATGACCGTCAGGTAGAGCTGAGCGGAACTCTTCAGCCTACAACTTACGGACGCTATGAGATTGCCGAGCCTGAGACTGGCGGCTGGGATTCACTCCTCGCGTCAAAAAAAGTGTAAGCGATATTGAGACCCAGAGCGACAGCAATATCGCCACACAGCAGCTCGATGATGCCGACTCTTCTTTCTTTAGTGTAAGCGACGGAGAGGAAAGTGCAACGGCAAAGAAGAGCAAGAAGTAATCGCTCAAAAAAAGGAGATTATTTTATAAATATAACTTGTTCCTGCATCAATCCTTTATACATAAAAGGTATTGATGCAGGATTTTTTATTCCATAAATATTAGCGTTCTGATATTTTTATCCTAAAATTAGCGTTTTTAATATCAAATGAAAACAAGGGGAAATAAATATGTTTAATTTTACAATTAGGAATACTCTTTTTATGACATTATTGTAAAAGTAGGACAACTAAAAATATAGGATTTATGGAACTAAGACATTTACGCTCTTTTTTGTACATTGCTGAGACAAAATCGTTCAGCATGGCAGCTACACGTTGTTGTGTCACCCAATCGGCGGTGAGCCAGCACATTCGCGCTCTGGAGGATGAGTTGGGCTGCAAGTTGCTTATCCGTACATCGCACGGCATCATGCTTACTGAAAGTGGCGAAGCCCTATTGCCTCGCGCCAAGGAAATTCTGAAGCAGACTGAAGACTGCAAAGAGCAAATCAACGCCCTCAACAATTGCATGACGGGCGAATTGCGTATAGGCGTAGGCTCGTTCATAGCTCCATATATTCGCATGGCGGCATTGATATTCATGGAGAGATATCCCAACGTACGTATCAATGCCGACTTCACCAAAGCATACATTCTCAACCAATCGCTAAGAGCGCACATGTTAGACCTCGCCTTTACTATGAATATGGCTTACAGCCACGAAGGAATAGAGACTACACCCTGCATACCTTTTAATGTATATGCCATCATGCGCGACACCCATCCGCTTGCTTCGCTCCCGAAGGTATCGTATGAAGACATCCTAAAACACCCCATCATCATGCCCGATGTAGGCGAACGTGCGATAGAAACCTTTCAGCAAAACATCCAGCGCGACCTGTACAAACTCAATATCAAGTGCATTATCAGTGACCCCGACGAAGCCCTCGCCTCGGTGGAAGAAACCAAGTATGTAACCTTTATGCCCAAACTCTACCTACGCAACCACCCTACCCTTGTGGCACGCCCCATAGTTGGACTCGAACAGCAGTTAATGAGCAACGCCCATTGGATGCAAGACGTACCAAAGAAGCGAGCCGCGCAACTATTCCTCGACATCATCCGTGATGAAGTAGTGCCATACATTTCCATAGCCGAAGAGTCGCGGGGAAAGTTTGCGCTTCCACGATAACCATTAGAATATCTTATATCAACCCAAGCCTCACGTTAGCAGCGCGAGGCTTTTTTATTCTCGCATTAGCCGAAATTATATGTTATATCACAGCAAGAACACTTAATTGAAAAAACTTCACTTCCGCTACTTTCTCGCCTAACTTTACAACAAGTTCAATAATGGACGAAATCACAAACACAAAACACTATGCAGATTAAAACTAACGACGGCAACTACGATGTTGCCAGCAAGGGACTTGGTAACACAGCTCTGGGTCTCGGCATCGCAGGTTTAGCAACAAGCCTGCTGGGAGGCGGTGCCTCACTTTTGGGTGTCGGTAAAAACAACGGCATGACCGCCAACCCTACCGACCCTGACGCGCGTTTCGTGACAAAGAGCGAAACCAACCTTATTCAGGAGAACAGCACTCTGAAGACCGAACTTGCAATCCAGAAGAGCGAGAACTACACCGACAAGAAGCTCGTGGAGGTAACACAGTATCTCGACACGAAGTTGCGCCGTGTGGAAGACAAGGTAGACGCAAACAAGGATGCACAGCAAGCCATCAACGCGCGACAGATGGCATACAATGCGGCAGCCAACGCCAGCATCGACGTGCTCAAGTCGCAGGTAGCATCGTTGTCGAGCGTGACCAAACTGTTCATCCCTTCAACCAATGTATGCCAGACAGGTTGCGGTTGCGGATGCAATCAGTAAGAGAACGTGGTAATCCAGCTTTATATATATAAATATGGGATATAAGAACTCACAGATTTTGGCAGCGGTCGTGTCCGAGTGGGCACGTCCTGCCATTTCGCAGATAGCCGCGGGCAACCTCATGCGTCTGCCCATGCTTCAGTCCTTGCAAGCCGCCATCGGCTCGTTAGGCATCGTCAGCGGCGGCTATGCCATACAGAAAGATCTTGACCCGCTCATCCAACCCATCGTCAACTCGCTCATTACGCCCATGCTCGCCCGATATTTCGGGCATATACCCGAAGAGAGCATACCGCAGATGGCGCACGACATAGTGGAGAAGATGCGCGACAATGGATCGCTGTCTGTGCTTGAAGGCATGGTAACGTTCGAAGAGGAAGACCTCGCCGAACTTGCGGATCTTCTTGACAAGAACCTACCCGTGGGGCAGACACCAAGCTATCAGGTGAAACACTAAACAGAGTAAAAAACCAGCGGCGGCAAGCATCGTCGCTATATTAAAACAGAAACAATCATGAACAAACGTACCATTCCGGCTATCATTACAGCCACACTTGCGGCAGGTGCCACCACCGCCGCACCTTATTATGATGTCAACATCACACAGCAGCTCTGCACGCCGGCTTGCGTAGACGAAACACCCGTGTTCGCTCCGCAGTTCTCCGTAAAGAGCATCGCCAACGTAGGCACATCGCAGTATATCATCGTCATTCACGTTGAAGGCGTGGTGAACTACATTCCATGCAACTGCTCTTCGTGCTGCACACGCTCGCAAGTAGTGTCGCAAGACTTCACTATACCCGTGTTCAGCGCCACTGCCATCAACTCGGCAACAATAGCAGTAGGCGCCGTGCAAAACGGCATAGCACGCATATCATGTTGCAACTGCTCAAAGACCTTCGTGTCCGACTGCCCCGTAACGCTCACCCTTGCAGCTACCGCATAAAGCCATGATAGTTCTGATAGCCATAGCCACCATGATAGCCGCCACGCTCGCCCAACATCTCGGGCTGGCCGAAGCCATTGCCCATGTTGTCGATAAAGTAGCGTCGTGCTCTCAGTGCTTCACTTTCTGGGTCACGATGTCGGCATTGCTCTACCTCGGCCACGATGTCTACGCATCGGCGCTGGCGGCTATTGCGGCGGCATATCTGTCAAACTGGTTCGTGTTGCTTTTGCTTATTCTTCAACGTAAATTCACGCAGCTATATGAAAAAGAAAGACACACCACCGACCGCCCCGACCACTAAGGCAAAGGCAGAAAGCAAGCCACAAACGCAAACTTTCTTCCCGACGTTGTACGTTTCTGTGCGAAAAACACTACTTATCCCACATTTTCGGGGCATTTGCCCTACATGTTAAACATAATAAAGTACAAAAAAGATGAATTACAAACAGATTATCGAACAGGCTCGCGCCAACGGCATGGCTACAGAGAAGAAAATGTGGGCAGCAGTAGAAACACTCTCTGCCGACCTCCTTGCGCTTGAACAGACCGACCCCAAACTCTACTGGCACATATTGCGCCGTCAGCACGCCGTGCTCTACGGCCGTCACTACTCAGAGAAGATGGCCAACCACGATGTTAACGCCCTTGTCTATAGCGGCATGTACGACGAAGAAGGTATGCCCACTGACGAAGGTGCACATTGGAGTCGTGCCAAGGTGGACGAGTTGACTAAAGGCATGAAGTTTCACGCTAACGTCAACCCTTGGGACAAGTACGTCGCCTTCAACTCCATGTATGCCGACCTCTGCGCTTGCATGAGCGAGGAGGAGATTATCAAAGCCGCCTACGCCTTCTATTTCTGCGATGACGACTGGCAACCATGCGAAGACGACTGCACAAAGATATGGGACTACAACGCCCTGCACGCCACACTTTAACATTTACATTCGTTTTCTTCAAGCCACTTTGCGTCAATCATATAATCCGCAGAGTGGCTTTTTATGCTTTTCAACATAAATGCAAAATATTTCAGCCATATTTCAATATTAATAATTATAATTCAGTTATATTTGTAGCAGATTTACAATAGCTCATATATTAGATGTGAGATAAAAAGCATAATTAGGCTATGCAAAAAAACAAAAGAGATACTTTATTGTGCCACCAACGGGGTAGTGTGAATCTTGCACTGCCTCGTTCTTTTAACGAGTGCACCACGCAGCAGCTCGAAATGATAGGACGTGTGATACGGGAACGTACCGAGCGTGCTGACCGCTACCACCCCTTCTCGATGCAGGACGTTAAGATAGCTTGCTTCTTCCTGCTGTCCGACATTGAGATACTGAGTTACCCCGACGAATCGCTTCCGCTAGAGCAGCAGAGCTATCTGTGCCGCCAGCACGCCAGCCGATACCGTCGCCGTAAACGCATGGCTTCGCGCTTTCGCCGCCAGCCCGATGCCGACGAGGGCGAGACTTTCCGTCTGTACCTGTGGCAGATAAACTATTTCATCTCTCCACGCCCTAAAACCAAAGACACCAAAAGCGCGGAATACCTTAGCGCCGGAGCCGGAGTGCTGGACTGGATGAATGAGACATCGCTAACTCGTTTCCCCTACCCCACACTGAAACGCCGCCCTATCGATAAATGGCTGCGTCCCAAAAAACTTGAATTTCAGGGACCCGCCCCCGAGATGGACGGATTCTCATGGCAGCAGTACCGCCTTGCGGCAGACCTCATGGCTCAGCACATACGCCTATCGAACAACCTGCTGAAGATGCAGCATCGCGGCACCTTTACCGAGCAGCAGCTAAGCACGCAAGCCGAGAACGCCGATATAGCCCGCGCCATGTTTCTGGCTACCATATTCACCCGCCGCATATCCTATACCGATGCCGCCACACAGACCATGCGCCACGATTTCCGCTACCACTCCAGCCAGCACAAGGACAACGCTCCGTACTTCCGCCGTTTTCCCGACCATCAGTGGCAGCCCATCATGCTATGGTGGAGCGGCATGATGCAAATCCTCTCCGCCCGCTATCCGCATGTGTTCCGCACGCAGAATCCCACGGATCACGCACGTCATGCCACACCGCTTGAGCTGTACACCGCCACGATAGCCACCATGCAGAAGTATGCTTCGCTTACGGAAACTCAGACCAACGACCAGCTTTACAGCATCACGCTTGAGCAGCTGGAGCGTATCTGCAAGGAGAACGAAGAGCTGGAGCGAATACGCAAGAAGTAGGATGCAGATAACATATTAACCACACGATTGATTTACAGAAAACAATGAAAGCTTGTTCAAAAACAAAGGTGTTAGCGTCGATTTGCAACCGTCACGGCATTAACCTCTATCATCATCAGCTTGACGGAGCTTCATGGCAGATTTGTGCCGGAGGCTATGTCGTAAATGGATATTCGGATGGGCGTTCACTTTTTGGTTTGTTGCGTGCCATGGATGTTACTCTTGTTTTTTTGCTGAAGTATGGCTCTTTTCCGTGGAAGCTTTTGGGCTACGAGCGCAATATTACATGGCGCGAAGAAAGTCATGCGATAATGCCATTAGCAGAGCCATTGCACGATGGAGACCAAAAGCTTTACACTTATTACGACAAGGAAACGGATGACTGGATGCAGCGTTATTATGATTTGAAAAATTCATAAACAATGGAACCATAGTATTAACAACACGATTGATTTATAGAGAATATGAGAACAATAAAATTTAAAGGAAAGTGCACCGCACCGGAGTTTTCCGGCAAAACAGTTTGCGGCTCTCTGCTTCAGTTCCCTGACGGGACAGTGAGAATCTTAGTGCACAACCGCGATAAGGTGTTCGATTACTTCACGGTTGCCCCGCAGAGCGTCTGCCAGTTCACCGGATTCTTCGACAAGAACGGCAGAGAGATTTACGAAGGAGACATACTGCGGTCTGATAAGTACCCTTTCAGCTCTATAGGCGAGGGTATCTACGAGCGCGATAACTATTACGGCATTGTCTGCTGGGGTGAAATCGAAGCATCGTTTTACATGGCTGCGCTCAAGAACCCCGATTCGGAAGTTTCCGGGGTTAGCGATGGAATATGCAATCCTATCTCGCAAAAAAATTTGCAGCATTTTGAGGTAGTAGGCACCGTGCACAGCCCCGAATGGCAACGGAAGTTGGATCTGAAAGACGAATAACCTCATGAAAGCTCGACGCATAAAACGCCTAAGAAAAGTTGTAGCGAAAGCCGATTATTACCGTAGAAGATATATAAAACTGCTTGACGCTCTCAGCGCATGGAGTCATTTTTACGACTTCAAATGCGATCCGTTTTTCGTTGGCCGTGAAAAAGCCGAATATAACAAGCGTCTTTTCAACCGTAATGTTCCGCGTTTGCGCAGAAAAGCCGAATGGTATAAAGCGAAAACGAGAGACTTTACAAGTAACTTAACATACCCGATATAATGAAAGCCAGAATCAAAAACAAAATTTTTAATAACAGATACCGAATGAACTATACGCTTGGGCAGGTTTTCGAGGCCGTAAGAGGAACTATTTTCTGGATGCGCCCCGGAAACGGATATAAGTATTTCCTGAGTTACCAAGACGGAAAGGTTTATAAGACAGTAGACGGTGGAGTCATAAATGGGCCTGTTGGTTGTTTCGTAATTGGTGATAGTCGACTCCGGTCTCTTTTGGATTTTGCAAGGCGAAAGAACAGAAAAACAAAACGTAACCGACAATGATTAATGCAGAAGACCTTAGAATAGGCGACATTGTGCAGACAAACAAAGACTGCATGTTTCCCAAAGACACATTGTGCATCGTTACCGAAATCCATCCCGACCGACAGTATAATGACAAGAAGGGAGTCGTCAGTCTGAAGGCTGTCAACGACGAAGACGACGGTCCCTGGGGGACATGGTGCTGCAACATCGACGGCGTGCCCATCACGCCCGAAATACTTCGCAATAATGACTTTAAGGAAGATGTCGAGGGCAAGTACTTCACAAGACCAATTAAAGCAAGAGCAGGCAGCACCCTTGCCAGATATTTGGCTGTAGAACGAAAAAAATACGCTTGGGCAATATTCATAAAGTATTACAACGTGACAGGCTATGCGTTCTTATGTTATATAAAGTACGTTCACGAACTACAGCTCGCCCTTAAAATAGTGAAATTTAATCCGGAAATGAAAGTATAATGCGGATGAATAAATAAGTAACAAAATAATGACACACATTAAGATTTCAGTGCACCCAGTTAGCCATCGGCTCGAATGGCGCGGATGGAGCGACAGCTTCTCTCCCGCCCTACGGGCTACCGACTACAAGTGTCCGCACTGCATACTGATGGAATATGAGTAAAAAACCGCACACACAACCACGCTATAAGTGCGGCACCGTAACCAAAGACGGCTGCACGTACGGACGATACCCCGACGGCACGCTGTACCGCATATATCCCACCGCGAACCGCCCGTTCGTTACGGTGGTAGACGTGGGCGGCGATACGTACCTCCGCATCCGTCAGGCTACGGAGGCGGGCTACACTGACTGCCCGTGCCCCGGAGTGGCCGACCTGAGCTACCGGTATGAAAGGTTGGGCTACGAGGGGAAAGCGTTCGATTATCGCTGCTGCACGCTTCTCAAACGGCTGTGATATTCGGAACCACAGAGAACACGGAGAGTACAGATGTTCCGCAAGCCTGTATCAGTGTCCTTTGTAGTTACCACCGCACATTTTTTTATTAACGGATTTATAGAAAACAATTAACAATGAGCGACTTTAAGATTTTTGCAAAGACCATCGAGCCTGAAGCCCAGGAACAAGTAAGGCAGATGGCAGATAGCAAGGCTTACTGCGACTGCAAGATTCGCATTATGCCCGATTGTCATGCAGGCAAGGGATGCACCGTAGGCACTGTGATTGAGACCCAAGGCAAGGTTGTGCCCAATACCGTGGGCGTTGACATCGGCTGCGGTATGCACGTCGTTGACTTAGGCTTTGCCGACATCGACTTGCCCTTGCTCGACCGCATCATCAACGACAACATTCCAAGCGGATTCAATGTGCATGAGAAGCCGCTGGTTTCAGATTTGGTTGACCTTATGCAGTACGAAATCACATCGCTGTTACCTCCTTGGAAGCGATTTTTCGATATGGACTACACTATGCGCTCGCTTGGTACCCTCGGCGGCGGCAACCACTTTATAGAGGTGGATGTGGATAAAATCGGGCGACATTATCTCGTGATACATTCGGGTAGCCGCAATTTGGGCGTGAAGGTATGCGACCATTATCAGCAACTGGCAGTAGAGGAATGTGACAACAAAGCAGAACGCAACAACATCATCGTAGCATTGAAAGCCCATGGCAGAGAGAACGAGATAAACGATATGCTGCGCCAACTGAAACCCATCCCTAAAGACATGGCCTACATCAGCGGGCCTACGCTGGGCAATTATTTCAGTGCTATGCGCATGTGCCAGATGTACGCCGAGGTGAACCGCCGACTTATGGCGCACACCATCGTCAAGGGTCTCGGAATAAAGGTGCCGGGCAACTCGTTCTCCACCGTACACAACTATATCGACACCTTCGGCGGCATCATCCGCAAGGGGGCTGTGAGCGCAAGGCGTGGTGAGCCTCTGATTATCCCTCTGAACATGCGCGATGGTTCGCTTCTGTGTGTAGGCAGGGGCAATAACGACTGGCTTGAGTCGGCTCCCCACGGTGCAGGCAGACTAATGTCGCGGTCGGCTGCCAAGAAGCAGTTCAGCATGGAGGAATACCGCCAACAGATGCACGACATCTACTCTACATCGGTGTGCGAAGCCACCATCGACGAAGCACCGATGGCGTATAAGCCAGCAGAGGAGATTGAAGAGCTGATTGGCGACACCGTGACCGTAGTGAAGCGCATCAAGCCGATATATAACTTTAAAGCGAAATCATAACAAAAACAGATTTATAGAGAAACAATATGCACTTTTTGACATTGGTTATCGGAGACGAGCCCAAAAAACAGCTCGACCCGTACGAATATGGCCTTGAACTACCCCTGCATCTATACAAAACAAAGTTGCAGCTCATAGCCGATAAGCGGAGAGATATAGAGAGGTACAAGAAGAACGTTTACGACGTTTTTATGCAAGACCCTCAAGCCTATCGCGCAAGTAACACCAAAGAGCACGTGGACTACCTTGAGAACAAGTTTCCCGAAGAACTCGCGTGGACTGACGAGCAGGTATACGAAGAAGCGTTGAGCTTCTACAAAGACCTTGCGGAGGCAGGCATTGACGGCACGGAGATTCGTGGCGACGGCAGCGTGTGGCACACTTCCAGCGATAACGTCAAATATGACTGGTGCGGGATGGGAGGCCGCTATTTAGGAAGGCTTCAGTTGAAGGACAAGTCTCAAGACGCTCCTTTGTTCAAACCCAACCCGGGATGGCTAACTTCAAAAGAAGACCATGACAGATACAGGCGGCTAAAGGAAGAAGGCCGGTGCGACCAAGCCCGCGTGCGCGACATCTCGAATCTCGAAGAAATATCATGCTATGCCGTGGTAAAGGACGGAAAGTGGTATGAGAGAGGTCAAGTGGGACCGTTCGGCACAATGATTGACGAAGACGACTACGAAGCATGGGATGAAACGATAACGCGTTTGCTTTCTACCCTTTCTCCCGACACGCTGCTTACGGTATACGATTGCCATGAATAGCGCATAAATAGAACAGAAAACACAGAGAGAAAACCATAAAACAAAAAGAGTCATGGAAATAATTCAATTCATCTTTACCTGCATAGTTTGCGTACAGATGGTATTCTTATCAAAAGCTATAATATGCAACCTGAAATCGCCCGTCAAGAATGCAGGCAAGGACTCCGACACGCCGCAAGTGTTCTCCTCTCCCGAAGGTATCGGCTCCGGAGGCTTCCGCACCGTGCCTCCGGCTTTGCCCGAAGGCAGATCGTTGGTGGTGCTCGAAATCTGCTCCGCTCGTGAGCGTGACAACGTGTACGTATCAGCCGAATACGTGTGCGGCGTATACATTGATTACGGGCAGCGACAGCTCACCGTGTACACCGCCGACGGCGCGAGCTGGAAGTTCGATGCGGTTTACAACTATAGATTCCTGCCCGAAAAAGTGGTCAACCCTAAAGCTATGGCGCGGCCGTTTTTTCCTGACAGCCCACACTTCCGCACCGCACCGCTCATTTAAAGCACGAAAAGGGAAATAATATAGAAGCGACATCTTGATAATTGCATCTTCGTAAGTATGTCCGCCCCGCCACGCTCTGTTTCTGTAATTTAGCGTTATAGAAACAAGGGCAGTGGCGGGGTTTCTCCGTTGCACCCCAAACATACAGACACATCTAAAAAACAGAAAAAGACTATGACAAATGTAGTAACCGACATCGATCAGCTTCAGGCACGCACCGAAGAACTGAAAGCGCAGGGCTACGTGGCGGTGCGCCCCACCGAGTTCAGCCGCCCGGCCAAAGGCGGAGGGACGGTATTCTCTTGGGGAGACTACGCGCGCTCCATGCTCACACCCTCCGAATCCGCCACCACCACCGACGGCGCGCGCCGTGAGATGAGTACCGTGTTCGCCTCGTCGGGTGGGGAGAACATGGCAGTGGCGCAGAGCTGCGGCACACCCGGACTGGGTTTCATGGAATGGGGACTGGGGAACCGCCTTCCTAACCTGGTTTACATCCTAACCAAGCTGTTGCCCCCCACGGCGGCGGGCATGGACTTCATAAAGAACATGCTGGTGTGCCACGGCCCCGTGCCGAAGTATCAGTACGCACATTACAACGCCGACACCGTGACCGAAAAGTACATACCGTTCGCGTCAGCCGGAGCGTTGATACGCGGACGCATGGCAGACCTTCGCCGCCGCGAGCGTGCCGACGGGCAGACCTACCCCGAAGAAATGGAGGCACTGAAGGCGGACCTGCGCGAGTGGCTGCGGACGGACAAGGAAGTGAGGGAGTTTCAAGAGGCCAACGACCTGATGAAGACCTACCTCGACATGGCGGGCGACATGGCCATGATGTCGCAGTGCTTCTGCGAGCTGCGCCTTAACCAGAGTCAGATAGGCGAAGATGGGCACCCCGTGCCTACATCGCAATGGGAGCCCAAGGTAACGGGCATCCGCCACCGCAGCGTGTTCACTACCCGACTGGAGCGCATGGACTCTCAGTACCGCATAAACTACGCCTACGTGTCGAACCAGTGGCTCGACCAGAGCCAGGCCCTCAACCCCGACGACATGCGCATAGCCGCCATTCCGTACCTTCCGGCAGATACCGCCGTGGCCGACCTCGACCGCCACATACGCACCGCACGGCAGAACCGCGTGAGCCGCCGCAAACGCCCCACAAGGTTCATCATGTCGGCACGCGACTTCGGGGGTCCCTACTATGCCGACGCGATGTGGCACAGCATCTTTGCCGGAAGCATCTTCGAGTACGCCTTCACCATCGTAGACGACCGCCTTACACGCAAGCGAAACTCGAACATCATAGGCCGTGTAATCTATCTGCACCAGGATTATCTGAAGAGCCTTTACACGCAGCAGGAAAAGAAGGAAAAGACCATGAAGCAGCTTCAGGCGGAGGTATTCGCCGAAATCAACGCGTGGCTGTCTAACCCCAGCAACGCGGGTCAGGCACTCATCTCGGCTTCGTTTACGGGACTCGACGGCAAGGAGCACCGCGCATGGGAAATCGTGGAGATAGAAAGCAAGGCGAACTCGCAGGCTCAAGCCGAAAAGACCGAGCTTCAGGAAATATACTCCATCATATTCTTCGCCATGCGCCTCGATTCAAAGCTGATAGGCAACACGCCCGGCGACGCTACTTCTTCGGGCGGTACGGATCTTAGAGAGCGTTTCCTTGTGAAGCAGATACAGTTCGCCCCTATGCAGCAGCTCATGCTCCGCCCTCTTGAGGTGATAAGTCGCCGCAACAAGTGGGACCCCCATCTGGTATGGCAGATAGACCGCGAGGTGCTTACCACGCTCGACAACTCTAAGACCGGAGTAACCAAGCAGGAAGAGATGGGATGACACTCCCTCCCGCCTCTTTTTCTTAAAAGCAAAAGAACCTAACTCTTTTTAAACCGAACATCATCATGATAATATCAACGAACAGAGAACTGCGTATGCACTTGCCTAGCAACGCTGTAGACGACATAGGCTCACTGCAAGGCATACTGGATAACAGCGAGAACGACTTTCTGCGCGACAAGCTGGGCGACGCTCTGTATGCCGCCTTGTGCGAGCAATACCGCAACCTCTCGCCCGATGACTTCTGCCTCACGGTAGCCAACGGCAAACACGTGTTCTACCCGTGGCAGCAACTTCTGCTGTACGCCCAGCGCATGGTAGCCTTTGATGCCGTGGCGCGCTTCATTCCGCAGCAGGCGCTCAGCGTGAACGGTGCGGGCGTAAACGTGGCTTCGAGCGAGGACTACGGCACGGCTTCCGAAAAACTGATTGACAAAGGTGTGCAAGGCTACAAGCGCGAAGCCATGCTGTCGCTCAACCAGATGCTAGTAACGCTTGAGAGCTGGGCAGCCGCTCCTGCCGCCGCCAACGAAGCGTCCGGTGCCGACACCTCTAACCCCGACCGTGCCGACGAACAGAACACTATAGCTGAACTATGGAAACAGAGCCAGTACTACTATCTGCATAAAGACCTGCTTATATCCACGTGCGCTCAGCTGCAACGCTACATCGACGTGTACGATAGCCGCGAACGCTTCATACGCCTCCTGCCCGACCTTCACTTCATTCAGGACGAGTACATCTGCGATGCCGTGGGCGAAGATACCGTGCAGCGTCTGCTTACCGCTCCCACCGATGCCGACGCATTGCTGCTGCGCAAGCTGTGCCGCCTTATGGTAGCGCATCTTGAAGAGCGTACCACCGTGCTCAGCATAGACAAGGCACGCCGCCAGAAGGCGCACGATGAAGCCATAGCGCTGCGTGCGTCGGTGCTCCGCCTGGTGCAGCAGAGCAAGCCCACCGATACGCCTACGGATGGCACCGAACCGTCCGCCCCCTCTGCCGATACCGATGAGGGATATAAGAACAATCAGCCGGGCAGCAAGATATTCGTGCCGCCCATGCTGTTCTGATGTTTAACCCCGTAAAAAAAACGTAGAGTCATGAACACTTTCAGTTTCTCTTTCATCGTGGCAGGTCTTATATGCGTGGCCAACATCATCTGCATGAAGATGTGCGTAGTGCACTCGCCCGTAGCCGAGGCCACTTTTGGCTTCGTTTGGGTTGTAACAATGCTGACGATTTTCGCGCTTGGAGTAATTTTCAGCCTACAAACCGTTTAGCCTATGGATGATATAAAACTATTAAAAACATGTAATTCTATTTTGCTATTTTAGTTATTCTTCTTATCTTTGCATTATGAAAAGTGCTAAAGTATTAAAGATACTACATATTTCACGCCAAACATTGGTGCAATATGTGAAGAAGAAAGAGATACGGGTCGTCTCACTGCCTAATGGCACGTATGATTACAACGACGATGATGTGTATCGCAAGGCTGGTCTTGCTTCCGAAAGGACGAATGTTGTATATGCAAGAGTCTCTACGGCAAAGCAGAAGGCAGACCTCGATAATCAGGAAAAGACGCTGATTGACTACTGCAACAGGAACGGCATCAAGATCAGCAAGTCTTACAAGGATGTGGCAAGCGGTATGAATTTCGACCGCAAGCAGTTCAAGGCTCTACTTGATGAGATACTGAACTTCAAGGTCGGGAAGCTATACATAACGTACAAGGACAGGCTGTCACGCATTTCGTTCGATATGTTCAAACGATTGTTCAGTGAGTTCGGATGCGAGATAGTAGTCGTCAACGACGCGGAAGACAAGGCGGATGAGACAGAGATATTCGAGGAAATAATTTCTATGCTTCATTGCTTCTCAATGCGGATGTATTCACGCAGAAGGAAGAGGAAGCTGGAACTAATCAGGGACGATTTGAAAAATGAGATTGATTTATAAGTTTTACATACAGCACACGGAGCAGCTGGACAACCTGTTCAGGATTTCCAACAACCTGTACAACCAGGCTCTGTATCATTTCCGGCAGCGTCTTGATGCTGACGGTGTATGGCTGTGGTACAACGACATGGATAAACTCATGAAGCAGGCTCTCAACCTCGAAGGGCAGTGCAACTATAAGCTTTTGAAATCGCAGTGCTCACAGCAGATACTCCGTGTGCTTGACAAGAGCATTAAGGCGTACTGCAAGAGCATAAAGGACTGGAAAGTGCATAAGGACAAGTACAAGGCAATGCCTCAGATGCCACACTACCGTAAGCGTGGCGGTATGTTTAACTTGTACTATACCAACCAGTCATGCACTGTCAAGGACGGTGTGCTACGTCTTGCAAAAGACCTGTCCGTGCGGATTCCGCAATGGGAAAAGTACGGCGGCAGCATCAAGTCTTTCTGTCAGGTACGTCTCATTCCCGGCAAACGAGACATCAAGGTGGAGATCATCTACGACAAAGAAATCAGGAAGGTAGATGTTGATAAGACGAAGTATGCGGCCATTGACCTCGGGCTTGACAACCTCGCCACGATGGTAACAGCCGAAGGCTGCTCTATCTGGAGCGGCAAGTATCTCAAATCTTACAACAGTCACTTTAACAAAACTCTTTCTCGCCTGCAGTCCATCAAGGATATGCAAGGCATGAAGCGAACAACAAGAAGAATCAATCGAATGTACGACAAGCGAGACCGCTATATTGAGGATGCCTTCCACAAGGTGAGCCGTCAGATTGTCGATACACTTGTACGGAAGAAGATAGGCACGCTGGTTGTAGGCTACAATGCCGGATGGAAACAGAATGCCGGCATGGGCAAGAGGAACAACCAAAAGTTTGTTCAGATGCCTTTTGCGAGACTGGCCGGCTATCTCCGTTACAAGTGCGAGATGATTGGAATTGAGTTCGTGGAGCACGAGGAGAGTTACACAAGCAAGTGTGATGCTCTGGCTCTTGAGACGATAGGTAAGCACGAAGAGTATCTTGGCAGACGAGTGAAGCGCGGACTGTTCCGTTCTTCCACTGGCAAGGTGATCAATGCTGACCAGAACGGAGCCTTGAACATCCTCAGAAAAGTAGTCGGCGATTCCGAGTTCACCCGGATAGTCGATAGCGGGCACTCGTTATGTCCGGTACGACACCGCAGTCCGTTCTTTCGGTCTGCAGGAAGTATGTAAAAAGCAGAATAAAGTTTAACACATTTAATACTTTTAATAACGTGGATGATATTATAAGCATACTTACACCCGCCATCGGCTCGCGTATGCTCAATGACGAGCAGCGTGAAGCCTTCGAGCGTGGACTCTCCATGCTTGAGCGTAACCCCAAAGCGAAGGCTTTCATTGACGACTCCCACCGCTTCCGCGACTATCACCGCCGCGTGCGCCAGCTCGTTACCTATCTGCAAACCATGTGCACTGCATCGGCCCCCCCCACTGCGCCTCGGCGGCACGTGGGCCGCCCCACCATTGAAGAACAGGCGGCATACGCCCGAGAACGGAAGCTCAAGGCGCTGGAGGAAGCGCGGCAGGGTCTCTTCCCCGAAGTGCAGCCCGACATCACCCTACAGCCGCTCACGTATAACGGCATAGTAGCCAACCCCGACGGCGAGAGCATAGCCGCCTCCATGCCCAACTTAATGCAGCTTCGGCCTTTCCTCTCGGCAAGGCTTCAGGAGCAGGTAAACTCCGTGCGTGCGCTGCGAAACGAGATGGCTGCGAAAGCCGAGCAGGCTAAGACCATGGCGCTGGCCAACGAAAAAGCCCTGGAGCGCGGAGCTTCCGTCCCCCTCTACACCGAAGCCGAGATAGCCGAACTGGCCACGCGTGCCGTAAAGCTGGAGAGCGACATACTGCCGTCTATCTACATGGCTGTAGACCGTGAGATGGGCGAAGCGTATCTGCGCCTATCGCCTAAAAACGGAGACCCCGAATACATAGGCATGGTGCGCCGACAGTGGAAACTCGACCCGCAGCAGCTGCGTCAGCAGTTCCGCCCTTTCTATGACAAAGCCCAACGCCGAGACCCGGCTTTTGCCGCCGCCGTAGCCGCACGCATAGCCGAAGACCGCCCCGAAGTAAAAGCCGAGCGCGACCGTGCCGCCCGCCACAAGAGCGAAGCCGAAGCCATCATAAAGTACATTACCCGCCGTGACAAGAAGTCCACCCTGCGCCGTGTAAAGGGTTTGGCAGAGCGCATAGACCTGCTGCGGCAGCGGTACTCTGACGTGGTAAGTCCCGAAGCCCTGCAAGGCTACGAAGCTATACTTACACGTGTTCGCGAAGAAGCCGAGGTATAAAAAACGAAATATTCATAGTTGAACTATTATCTATATTTGAACTATTGTGGCATATTTCTGCTATAACTCTAATATTTCAGTTATTATTTTCAATTATTTCAGTAATAGTTTAGCTATTGTTGAAAACTTGTTTATCTTTGCAGTGAACTTTTTCCGTGTGGAAAATGCACTTTTGCCTGAGTGCAACTCATTTTAAGGGTTTTTGAGTTAGCATGTTAGCATGTCCGCGTCATCAAGACGGGACATGCTATTTTTGTTTATACATAAAACATAGCAGAACTATTATATTTATGAAAACAAAAGAAAACACCATCCCACTGCCGCAAGGCTCCACCCCTCCGAAGGAGTATTGGTTCGGGCAGCTTAAATCGGTCTGCCACGATGCCTGCCACACCCGCCACGCCTGCGCCGAGGGCTACAGACAGATGCTGGAGTGCGAAGACGTAGGGCAGATGATGGCCACGTGGCGCGCCAATTGGGACGACCTTGTACGCAGCAAGTACGCCGACATACTGCGCCAGCGTCTGCCGCAGCTCTACCCTTCCATAAAAGCAGAAATGAACGCCGCCGGAGTGTATCTTAACGAGTGCCCCGAAAACGCCCAGAAGTTCGTTAAGGTAATAGTGACGGACTGCACCGCACCCGTTCACATATACGGTCATGCCGAAGCCTACGTGCTGGGAGCCGCCACCGTAACGGCGCATGATCATGCCCAGGTGTACAACTACTCCGCCGCCGATGCCTACATCATACTTGTAGACGACAGCTTCGGTCAGGCATGGGCAGGGCGCATTACCGCCATGGGCCGCTCGTCGGTGCACTGCTGCTGTCAGTGCACGCTTAACGGCAGCGTTATCTGCATAACCGCCGGAGGTACGGTAGACGTGCTCTGTTTCCGCTACATCACCGCATCAGGCGATGCCGTAGTGCGATGCGCGCCGCACCGTAACATCCACTTATTAGGGAACGCCCGGCTTGAAGATCCGTCGGTGTAGCCTCATTCTCCTATCAGTTTAATTACTTACATACATAAAACATGAACAGCAAGATAACCATATTGGCCGACGACAAGCCTCTTACGCTGGCGCAAGATTTCTCCATCAGCCTTGAAATGAAGAATCCGCTATTCAATGATGACGAGATGTTTTCATACCCCATAGAACTGCCCGTAGAGGGAAACCGCCACGTGCTTAAAAACATCGATCACGTAGACGCTTCGATGCGTGCCGTCAGTTTGGAGCACACGCCTATGCGCATAGTGGTAGACGGCGTGCCTCTCGCTTCCGGTCCCGCGGTAGTAACCGAGGGCGAACGCGTGGGCGAAAAGTTCTCTTTGAGCATAGACGCAAGCCGCCAGTCGTTTGCCGACCTTATAAGCGACATCAAGTGCAATGAAGTGCCTATCCCCACCCGCTATCACGACCAGCTTCTCATAGGCGAGAAGATAGACGAGGTGAACGTGTGCATACAGTACAATACCGATGTAACGATAAAGTACGAGGGTAAGAAGGGCGACAAGGTGCAGGGCTCCGTAGGCTCGTACACTGTAGCGTCTACATTCTCTCCGCAGGCGTTGGGCTTCTCCTATCCAGCCAAATGCCGTGAAGACAGCAGCCATACCGCACTGCTGAAGGAAGAACACACGTACCCCGACGGCGCTCACGTAAAGATACCGCAGGTAGAGCAGTCGTACATAAACGTGACCGACCCCTATCCCATCAAACCGTTCTGTAACGCCCGTGTGTGCTACGCTCATCATGAGCTGAACGACGACGGCACTACGGCAGATTCTCTCGTATCGCGCCCCCAGGCGGCAGCCGATGGCAGAATGCACGAAGACGCCGGACCAATCTGGGTGCTCGAAGCCGACCGCCCGCAGTCGGGCATTTGCTTCTATGTGCTTTTCTTCCTCGATTGTCTTTTTGAAAGCCTTGGTGTAAGTTTCGACAAGTCGGCTCTTACCGCCATAGGCGACTTTAACCGTCTGTGTTTCTTCACCACAAAGTGCACTTATACCACCGAGCCGCTTCATTACTCGTCGCTCTACACCGCCGACGACGATGAAGTGAAGAGCGGAAAAAAGAAGGAAGACGACATAAAGTTGGGCTACTTCAAGTCAGTGGCCACACGTGCCAGCGATGTACCCCACATGTTCGACGACGTGAACCGTTGGCTCTCATCGCGCGGTTGTGGTGGTAAGCTGGTGTTTGAGAGTCCGCGCGAAAAGTCGGTACAGAAACTCACCTACTACCCCGTGCGCTTCGGTTTTAAAGATCGTACCGACGGTCGTTTCCCTAACGACAAGTTCAAGGATAGCGTTCTGGAAGCTTTTCTTTCTGACGAAGCCAAGACCGTAGAGGTAGGCCGTGATGGCGTGGCAAGTATCACCACCATAACGCAGGCACTCGGTTCGCAAACCAGCGCCAGCGTGGTGCGCATGTATGCCGACGAGCGCAATTTCCCTGAAGAATCAGTGTCTGACGTGATAGATTCGCTTGAGAAGCAGTTCGGCATAAAGTTTCATTATGACTATGAGCGAAAGAAAGTTACCGCATACCTTATGCGCGATGTGTTCCGCCGCCAGAACCCCGAGCCGCGACGCTTCAACGCGCAGATTACCTCTATGGAGCCCATAAGTGAGAAGATTACCGGAGTGCGTGCCTGCTATTCTGAAGAAAGCGAAAGCAAGGAGCAGCAAAGAAACGTAAAAAACTCCGTTACCGACTATAACACGGACTATGACTATATAGACTATCCGCAGAACCGCACGGTAACGGATCTTACGTACAAGCAGATACTGAAGTACGTATCGAGTGACCAGATGAATCTTTTCATTGACCGCACCACCGGCAATAAGTTTCGTGTAAAGATAGACCGTGATTTCTCTAACGTAAATGACATGAACCCGCGCCTATTTGAGGTGGGAGCAAACAAGGGCGTGGAGGTAGGTGACTGCTCTGCCATAAACGAAGACTACGTGGTAGAGATGGCTTCGAGTTTCAAGCCTGTGTCTATGGTAGATACCAACTACCGCAAGGCGCAGCTCGCCTCGTTCGACCCCGTTTTCTATACCGACGACCCCACACAGCCTACTACCGGAAGCGGTATCATAGGCAACATGACTACGGAGATAAACGCCGACTACGCCGAAACCGTAATGGCGGCTCTAGTAGATACCGATATGGAGCATGAGTTCGTGACGCAGTATATAAAGAATCCGCTATCATCAGCTGTGGCAGATTTTTACGTTACCGAAGAACTCTCGCTCATAGAAAGCTACGATCCGTCGGGCACCGACGATGGCAACTCACCGCTGCAAAGCTATGATTGGGGTCTCTCCATAGCCATAATGCGAGGCGGCGGCACCGGAGCAAGCCACGAGTCGTACGATTACAACTATGACCATTTCGGCAACTCAAAATGGCGCACCACCGCAGGGCGGTATGCTCTTACTACCGATAGCGTAGACTGCTACGGCAACGTGTACGACTATAACGGCACCGAACCCGGAATTGGCGACGAGGAGCGTTTCTCACTGAAACCCCGTGCGTGGGTCCAGCCAAAATGGGCAGACTCTCCTATCGTGACAGACGACCCTCTGATACGTAACCGAGGCTATGTAGACACGTTCCTTATAGACTACATCTATTTCCTTCTTAACCGGAAGAAGTACTACATAACGTGTTTGGCCGAGGTAGCCCAGATAGCCGATGTGCAACACCATTGGCGCGAGTGGTGGTTGATAAACGGCCGCAAGTGCCTCATTAACCAGATAAGCTCCAACATAGATGTGCAGAACGGCATGAGTGAGGTAGAGATGGAAGTGTACGCTCTGTAAACGCATGTTTGCATATTTACACGGATGCACATTTGCATAAACGCACGTTTGCACAAACATACATACGCATAAACTAAACTATATACACATACATACAGATATGGCAAAATCAATAAAACTGACTTCAGGTTCCATTATGTGCGGCAACCCTATCACTTTCGGAATAGAGCCCGAAACGATAGACGGCACGCCATCGTTTCACCGCATCAAAGCCGAAATAGAATGCGGCATAAGTGGCGGCAACTATGAAACGATAACGATGGATCGCCCTGTACAGACCGAAGGCCGCGCGGTACAGATAGACGTATCGTCGGCGCTGCGCTCCCTGCGCGACACTTACAGCTATGCACCCGACGCGCTTACCGCACCGCTGGTAAAGTTTAACGTGAAGGTATACGATGAGTACATGACCGATGGCGAACTGCATACCTCCGCTCCTATATACTATCCTGAACCTAACGTGTATCTGTGCGCTCTTTTCGGTGCTTTTACCGATATGGAACGCATACGCAGCAGTGGCAGTAAGGATGTTCAGACATTATCGCGCAAGCCTACCGATGCGCCGCATCTGGCATACGTGGGCGAAGAAGTGGTTCATGCCGTGCCTTATGAGCAGCCGCAGAGTCTGATAGGCAGTCAAGATTTGGCTCGTCCTGTTAGCGAGGTTGTCGCCATAAAAGCCGAGGGGTTGCAAACCGTAGGCGTGCACAGCGTTTACGCCCTGCCGCAACGGCAGAACGCGCCACGGACGGTTTTCCGCTTTATAAACTCGTTCGGCATGATAGAGAGCGTGAGCGTACCTTGCGTTTACGGCAGCGAAACCGGTACGGAATCTACCGTCTACGCTACCACATGCGAAGAAACCTTCAATGTACTGCCGCAGTCGGCCGTAAGCCGTGGTTCCGATACCGAGACGTGGAAGTTCAGCACCGACCCCCTAACCCGAAGCTGGGCGCAGTGGTATCTGCATGAGTTTCTTAGAACTCGCCGCGCATGGATGCTGGTAGACAGCATGTACCTGCCTGTGGTGATTACCGTAGACGATGACAAGACCACGCTCTTTGACCGTACCAAGACCGATATGTACCGTTTTGAGTTTACGGCGCAGTTAGATGTGTCAGGTGTGCTTTCTGCCGTGTAGAGCCATGGTACCTATCATACCCTCAACGTAAGCCCCGCAAGCCCGATTTCGGGTTCACGGGGCTTTGTTTATGTCCGTATGTGGAGATGCGTTTGTCTTATTTTTACGTTAAGAAACAAAACGCGCATAACCTATGATAAACAAGAAGAATTTCATTTTTAACACGCTGGCCGAAGCCTGCCGATATAAAGTAGGTGCCGACCCTGGCAACACTACTTATCGCCTTGGTTCATTCGCTGCTGACACACAGATTTTTCAGGGAGACCCCGACATATCTTACTACTCGCAGATTCTTATACGAGAAACCAACCAGATGTGGCAGTGCGGTCAATTCTGGATGAACGACGTAGAACGCAATCCAGATAACGACCTCGTTACCGAGCGTGCCGAACGCATAGCCGCCGACGACCTGCTGCGGCATGATATAGACACACTGAAAAACGAAGCCGCCGTTTTTGCCGCTTACCGAGTACAGGAAACACGCGAACGCACCGAAGCTGATGCTGAGCTGAATGAATATCTTGAAAACCAGCAAGCAGCCATAATCTCATTGGGACTTCGCATAGACGGGTTAGCGGGCAAACTTATCACCATGGAAGAGTATCGCGCCACGCAGCCGAAACTGTTTCAAACCTACTTTGTGGCACGCGATGAAACTGACAAGGCAAAACAGAAATGCTGGCGCATATATCTGCGTACCCAGCTTATAGGCGAGTTTGAAAGCAGCGGAAAACTTACCATGCCCGTATTCCCAATGCGTTTTCCTTTCCGTTTCGCTTAGAAACTCTATTTCTTGAAAACATTTTAAACCAATATTTTACATATAAACCGATATGGCAAATCAGTTTACCAACATTGACGATCTTCTGCATAAGAAGAACAATGACGAAGCACTCGAAGAGATAGACTCTTCGGCAGTGCCGCAAACAGAGTACCTTAGTGCCGAAGAATTTGTAGGACAGATAGTGCGGCCGATAAAGGAACTACAGGAAAGCGCAAAAAAAAGCGTCAAGACCGTAAAGTTCAACAACGTGAGCTATGAACCCGACGAAAACGGAGTAGTGTCTTTCAACCAAATGGTAGAATCAGACAGCTACGCCATACGTCTTGCGTCCGACCTTCAGGGAGACCGCAACATCAAGGTGGGTGATACACTTGTGGCACATGTGCGCTACATGGCTATAAAGATTACTCAGCTGGGCGACCGTCTTAACTACCGCGAAGTACCCGGTACGCTGCGTGTAGACGTAAAAAAAGAAGGCTCTGACACGTGGCAGAATCATTACATGCAAACCAACGTGGTATCTCAGGATGAAACCTTCAACCCTGATGATGCGAACGCATACCCTCTTAGCGTAGACATAGGAAAGTATCTGTCCGAAGGGCGGCAGTCCGTGCGTATACGTGTTACCTCAAGGTACACCGACGAGAACGGAGTGGAGCGTGATTTCACCGGCGCGCTTATCTACTCCGTAAATGCGGTAAACCTAACCGTGAAGAACCTTACGGATTGGTCTAAGCGCATACTTGCGTCTGATGGCGGTTTTCCGTTCTCGTTCTCCGTAATGGGAGCCGTTGATAAGAAGCTGCACGTTACCATGACCGGGGCTACCGGCACATGGACCATGGAACCGAAGACGTTTCTTGCTGATGAGCAGCGACCCGAAGCTAACCCTTACTCCTGGACTCAGCAGGAAATCTCGGCATACGGGCTGCTTAGCCACGGCGTGCATACGGTAACGGCATGGGTGACTTGCTCTGACGGCATGGGCGGCGAGTTGTCGTCAGAAGTGGTAGTGAACCGCTTTATGATAGTTAACGAAGCTACCGCTGCACCGTCAAAGCTTACGCAGCCGTTTCTTATGCTGCAAGGTGTGCAGAGCGTGGTAGAAAACTACGTGCGAACCGTAATATCCGATTTCGCGGTGTGGGTACCTAAGAGTGCCGAAGAACCTACGCTCCCGTCGTCCGACCCATTGCCTGTAAGCATCCGCATCACCAATGCCGGCGATGGCGACCTTGACTACACGGCATCATACTTTGTTTCCGAGCAGAAAGCCGTGGTAGGCGAGCGTTACCCTATCGACACTACTATTGAGATCGAGAACTCGTCTTCAGGCGAGAGTCCTGCGTCTTATCAGGCTTATCTGCGTGTGTTCCGATACAACGGCGACGAGGTAGTGAACTTTCTTCGCGAGAGTCAGGGCAACCGTTTCGTGGTGTTTACCGTAGACAATAAGAACGACTACTCTCCTGTAGCCGGAGCGCATTTTTACCTCGACCCCAAGGTGCGCAATAATACAGAGACTCATTATCAGACTATCATAAACAAGCAGACACAAGAAGAAGTGCCTTCCACGTGGAGCGGTTTCTCTGGCATAGGCGACGCTTGGGCTCAGGACGACGATGGAGTCAAAGTACTGCGCATTCCCAGCGGCCGACAGCTTACTATAGGCTATGAACCGTTTGAAGCGTTCAAGACCAACCCGTCGGCGGCTATGTCGCTCGAAATGGAGTTCGCCGTGCGTAACATTACCGCCGAAGACGACCCTGTGATAAGCATATCGCAAACAATAGAGAGCACGCTTGAAAAACTGGGTATCATCATCAAGCCGCTTACCGGAGCGGTCTGGGCACAGGAAAAGCAGAACGAGGACGACCAGGACTTCGGTTTCGAGGAAGACAAGCGTGTGCATCTTGTAGTGACGCTCACTCCGGCTCTCGTAGCAAAGGGTAGCGACGAGTTCAAGTGGCAAACTCCGAACAAAACTCCGTCTAACCGCCCCACTGTAAAGGTGTACATCAATGGTAAACCGCAGCGTGCGGTGCAGTACAGCGTAGACACGCAGGGCGTGTGGATCCAGGGCGACGGCCACGGAGGCATACGCCTTGGGCATCCGTCGTGCGACCTTGACATCTACACCATCCGCTGTTACCGTGGTGTAACGCTTTCGGCGCAGAACGTGATACAGAACTTTACCGCCACTCGCCCCGATGCCGCCACAAAGAACGCTATCCGTCAGCGCAATGACATTCTGGACGGTAATGGACGTGTATCTTACCGTAAGGTGAAGGCAAAAGGCAAGCGATGTCTTACTCTTGTCGGTACAGACAACTATAAGATGAACCAGGACAAGAAGGTGGGTTACGCTTGCTATTGGAACATCGATTGGTACGACGATAACGGCAACTATGTTCCTGAACTTAGCGGTACGCTATGTAAGGCGGCTTATCTGGCTTACGTGGCTGGTACTTTGGGTGGTGCCAAGTGTCTTATGAACACGGCACAAGGTTCTACCGCCAACACTTACTGGTGGAATAATGAGCAGAGCAAGCTTGATAAGGTTACTTATCGCATACATGTACTGTTCCTTACACTGCACGCCGAGTTTGGCTGGAAGCCCGAAAAATCTAATTTTACCGACGAAGCCGCCGCCGCTTATCCGCTGTATCTTAACGGCGAGCAGATTCAGGGCGATGCTGTGGCTACACTGTCTGAAGCTCAGAAAGAAAAGCTTGAAATAGACGTTCCCGATGGCTGGATAGACGGTAACGGCATGTATCATGGCCAGTTCTATACACCGCAGATAGGCGGAGCCAAGGCTACCAAGGTGGTAAACAAGATTAATTACGCATCACCCATGCAGTCGCATAAAATGGGAGCTACGCGTCTTTACAATGACGTGATGAAGGCGGTATGCAAGGACGAACTGCCCGACTGGATGACAAGCAACCCTGCCGCACGTTTCGCTGTTCATGAAGAAGGGTATTACTTCTTTAACCAGCCAGAAGGTGAGAAAGAACCGATATTCGTCGGGTTCGGCACGTTCGGCTCTGGTAAATGCGACAAGGCCACATGGGGCTACGATAAGAGCAAGATGTTTGCCTTTGAAGGTTTAAACAACAACCTTCCGCTGTGCGACTTCCGTGTACCTGCCGACGAGGATGTTACTTATAACGTAGGCGACGAGTCGTGGGTGTATAACGGCATAAAGTCGTTTGAGTACTCGTTAGGCAAAACCAATGACGACGGAACGCCCGTGGCAAAGAACGATGCTCTTTTCCGCAGATACTGTAACTTTATCTACGCTCACGATGTGCGTATGCAGTACTTCCGTGGCGACCGTGCCGCATTCGACGCACGCTATGCCGATGTGTACGACCGTGCTACGGCGGTAGGCGCTACAGATGCCGATACGCAGATGCTCGACGAAATGCAAACCACGAAATACTGGCTGCGCGATGGCGACGAAGCGTTTCATCTGCTGCGTTTTAACTACGTCACAGGTAAGTTTGTCGATGCGGGCACTTGGACCGATACCGACGGGTATAAAGCCGGAGTTCGAGACCTCTCTACAGACCCCGTAACAAAGGCGGCATACGAGGCGTGGAAAGCCAGCGAGGACGTGGGAGACTATGAGAATCTGAACCTCCGCTTTCGTATGGCTATAGCTGCTTCGTTCAACGAGCACTGCGGTAAGTATCTTAACAAGAAGAACCATCAGGTGCACTATAATCTTGTTAACTACCTTTTTGCCGGTACCGACAACTGCTCTAAGAACACTTACTACACCATCGGCATCACAACGGGATTGTGCTGGCTCTATCAGGACGACCTCGACACTATCTTCAAGACCGACAACAACGGAAGGCAGACAAAGGTTTACTTCCTCTCGCGTTACTTCGACGTGCAAGACACCGAGGCCGGACTGAAGAAGCAGAAAGATTATGAAGGTACGGCTTCGGCATTGTTCAATGTTATGGAAGCCGCGTGGGAAACGCTCGACCCTACCGCCTTACCTGCCAATATGCGTGAGGTGCTGACGGCAATGTGTACGCTTGTCGGAGCCAACGAGGAACTTGACGGACTGACGACAACGCAGCGACAAACGCCTTACGGATGTCTGCACAAGTATTTTTTCTCCACCCAGAAGTACTTTGCCGAGTCCGCATGGGCAGAGCAGCAGCGTATCCGTTACGATTGGCCCGCATCGTGGGGCTATGAGAGCTATGGTAATCAGGCGCGTGGAGTGTTGGCGGTAACGCAAGGCATTGGCGACCAGCTTGAGAGCGAGGTGCAGTACATGACGCGCCGTCTGGCTCTTGTGTGCTCTTATGCGGCATGGGGAGATTTCTCCAGCGGTGTGAACACGGGTTCTACCGGACTTGTGGATGCCAGCGCAGGCTTACAGTTTACGCCGGGCTCCGGCCGTACGGGAGGTGAATATACATTCGACCTTGTTCCTCATCAGTTCATTTACCCTTGCGGTGTGCGAGACCGTGCACTCATCAATCCGCACTTCCGCATGATACCGGGTCAACATTACACGTTTACGGTAAACCCTGCTTCCACTCCTATCCCCGGCGACTCGTCTGTGGGGCTTGCGGCTACAAACTACTACCGCTCTATAGGCAACGTGGGCAATATGGTGGTAGGTAATAACAACTTCACCATACAAGGCCGCCGCATGACTGAGTTTGTGGCAGAACCAAAGCCCGGCAGTAGCGCCTTTGCTCCGAAGCAGATAGACGTTGATGCGGCGAACCTTCAGAAGCTTTCGCTAAACGGCGTGAGCGCGTCGAGCGGCACGTTCAACCTCTCAAAAGCCACACGCCTGCAAACGCTCGATCTTCGCGGCACGCGGTACGGACAGGTGCGTATGCCGTCATCACCGCAGCTTACGGTAGCCCGCTTCGGTGCCGAGCTTTCACAGCTTGAGGTTCGCGATATGCCGCAGCTTACCACCCTTACGCTCGACGGCTACAGCCGCCTTACGCAGCTTACGGTACTGAGGTGCGGATCCAGTACTCTGCCGTTAGTGCGCGGATGTAGCGATGCCGCCGCCCGGCTCAGTACGCTGCGCATTGATGCCGTGGCGTGGATTGATGTAGCTCCTGCCGTGTTGTCGTACCTTGCATCAGTACCTACGTGCGACATTCAGGGACGGATAGCTGTGACCGACGGACAGAATGTTGACGCAACGCTTAAACTGGCACTGCTGCGCAAGTTTGGCGATATAGACTCTGAGAGTAATGCGCTCTATGTTACATACTCGCTGCGAAGCGTTACAGGACTGAACATCACGACTCAGCGTTTTGTGATAGCAGAAGCGGGTGACTACCCTTATCAATGCTCTGTTTTGCCTTCAATGGCCAACAACTTTACAGACTTGCGGTGGTCGGTGTCTGACAACGATTTCAATGTTACGGTAGATCCTCTTACCGGCGTGCTGCACGCTCCGGCCGTAGGTGAGGAAAGCAACAACCCTACCGCTACGCTTACCGTTACTGCCACGCTTATAGGCGGGAAAACCATTGCCGCTACGGTAGAACTGAAGCTTTTTAACCGCATCCCCAAACTGGGAGACTGGGCTTATTATAATGGTGAGTTCGACTCTGTGCTTTACCCCGGCAAGAGGGTGATAGGATGGGTTTACAAGGTAACTCCGTATGCCGACCTTCCTACCGAGGTGCTTAACGAGTATCTGAAGAACGAAAAGATTTCAGCGCAGTACACCGTCGGAAAAACCATGTACGAGGTACTGATAGAAAACACCGAAGAAATTACCATCACCTCGTCTGATAACGCCAATTCGTTCCGCGAACTTCCCTGGGGAATCTATCCGCAAGACACGGGCGAAGAAGGCTTTACGTCTGATGAGTGCAAGCCTATTGCCGAAGCTCTCTCCATATCGGAGATGGACCTTAAAAACATACCTGCGCTTAAAGACTGTACGCGCCGAGGTATGTACGATGAAGAAGGCAATGAAACCGCATATATAAAAGACGCTCACGCATACGATGACAGTCAGCCCGACGGTTTTAAAGTGTATGCAGCAAACGAAGCGCCGTCGCAGTGGAACGGACTGAAAGATACCGCGTCTATAGTGGCGCACGCCAACAACATTCTGGAACACTATGTGGGTGAAGGATTGCTTACCGACAGTGAAGGCCATACCATATTTGACTATCTGCCCGCAGGCCGCACGCACATATTACCACGTAACAACAAGGAACTGGCCGATCTGTGCGTAGCGTTAGGAAACATAGGCGGTCACGACCGCTGGCGGCAGTTGGCATATCCCGCGGCATACTCGTGTATGTTATACGAACCCGAACTGAACGGCAAGCCAATAGAAGGTTTGTCCGAATGGTTCTCCCAAGGTCATTGGTACTTGTATGGCAGTGGCGATATGGTACGTCTATATATATTTTTCCGTAACAGCCGTGCACTTGCGCCTGCCGATGCCGGTACGCCTACTGCCGAGTTCTCTGATGAGGATAACCCTTTGCGCCCCTTAGAGCCTACCGATGCCCGCCGCCCATGCTATGCCAACCTACAGAAGCGCGCGCAGACAGCAGGTCTTAGTTGTCCCGTCAGCAATCCTGCGCAGACTAACCGCTGGAGCAGCACTGAGTTCAGCAGCTACTACAGCTGGAACAGTAACTTCAGCAGCGGCAACATCTACGGCAACCACAAGTACTACAGGTTTAGAGTCCGTCCCGTCGTCGCTTTTCCCTTTATTCTTTAGCCTTTTGGCGCACTCGGCTCGCCTTTTAGCGAGCCGCACATCACGCAAAAACACGCATTTTTCAGTGTTTGCAATAAAAAAGTACGGCGTAACCGTACTTTTTTATTTTATTTTATTATCTTTGTGTCTGTTTTAACGGATAAAAAACCCTCACGGTTTTATCCGGCAAGCTAAATTACAACACAAATTACACACAAAACACACTACGACTAAACGTAAATGTCAACAAAACAATACGTCAACATAACACAGCAGCAAATAGATAAAAGCCGCCAGTTAAAGAAAGAGAAAGTCAGGACTATTCACCAGCAGCAGGTTTTTCGTGATGCGCAGAACATATACTATGTTCTGGCGCAAGTGCGTAAAACATGCCCGGTAAAATACCGTGCAGTTATAGAACCTCTATATACGGAATGCGCAGCTCTGCTGGTAAACTTGTCTATAGCTTATGCCGACCCCGTAGCGCGAATACCGCAGCTTACCGTAGCCGCCGCGCACACCGACGCCATAAAGACCGTTATTGGCATTATGCGTTCGTTAGGCTGCATAAGTAATGACGACTTCAAGAAAATCAAGACACTCGTCGCTTCTTGCGCCTCGCAGGTTTTAGCCTGGCGAGCATCGTCAGTGGTCAGAGTAACACAAGGTAATGACCAATAAATCAGATAGGTTATGAATTGTGTTAGCGCACCACAGGAAGTTTTAAAAGGGAGGCTTACCTACATAGATGCGTACCCTACGGCGTTCCCCGCATACGGATACGGCAACTATGCTGGTTACGAAGATGCAATGCCTCAATCAGATGCGCAGACTAACCGATGGAGCAGCACTGAGAACAGCAGCAACAACAGCTGGAACAGTAACTTCAACAGCGGCAACATCAACAACAACAACAAGTACAACAGGTTTAGAGTCCGTCCCGTCGTCGCTTATGATACTCCTATAGACTTTCTCGATCTAGTACTGGAGGCTTTTTATGACTGCTGTCGTCGTAAGCGTACCAGTCAAGCGTGCATAGACTATATGCAGATAGCCAACGAAGACCTGCCCGCATTGGCGCACGAGCTGTACACCGGCACATACCAGCCTGGTGTGAGCACGTGTTTTTTGGTAAAATATCCTAAATATAGAGAGGTGTTCGCGGCTTGTTTTCGTGACAGAATCGTACATCATTTTTTATTCATTATACTCAATCCTCACTTTGAAGAAAGATTTACAAAACAAGGTAACGTGTCGTTCAATTGCCGTAAAGGTTTCGGAACACTTGCTGCGCAGCGTGCGGTAGCTAAAGCCATGCGCGAAGCAACCGACGGTTATCGCAAAAAAGCATGGATATACCGCGGCGATATAGTATCGTTCTTCATGTCTATAGACAAGCGCATCCTATGGCGCAAGCTGGAGCCGTTCATCAACACTCATTATAACGGTCCGTACCTGGCGCAGGTAATAGCTGTGGCCCGTGTAACGGTATTCCATTGCCCCGAACATAACTGCGTGTTCAATACCGACCCCGCCGAATGGAAAGACCACATAGAGACCCTGAAATCACTCTTTGGCAATACAGACCACTTCGGTATGCCTATAGGCAATCTTACCACGCAACTTTTTGTGAACTTCTTTATGTCGTTCTTCGATGAGTTTGTCATCGCGTGGTTCAGTGCCCGCGGCTATCGTGTGTACTACGTGCGTTTTGTCGATGACTTCATAGTGATATGCGTAAGCCGTACCGTGCTCAAGGTATTCGTAAAGAGCGCGCGCGTGTTCATGTATGCCGAACTCGGCATAGAGCTGCATACAGACAAGTACCACTTCCAGCCCGCCTCGCACGGGGTAATGTTTGTGGGAGCCTATATAAAGTTCGGCCGCATATATCTGTCTAACCGTACACTGGCACGTTTTACCGAGCGCGTTTACGGTTTCAATGAATTGCTCAATAATAAAGACCAAATCACCATAACCGACCTTTGCCGCATAGAGCAGGTAGTGAACTCCTATTTAGGCTTTTGCCGCGACAAGCGCACCTACAGCATCCGCCGCGCCATACTGTTTACGTTCTGCCGTGCCTTTTATGAGTACTTCTACATTAAAGGCCACTATGACGGCATCCGCCTTCGCACCGCACATAAACCTATAAAAACCACCGCATCATGAACACAACCATCACACACACCGATGCCCTTGAGCGTATACCTACCGCCATAGTACGCTCTTACACCCGTGGCAAAGAGATTCTGACACTAAACCTCGCTCCCAAAGCGTACGATACGGAGACGGGCGAACACCTTTACCGCTGCACTACTCTTTCGATAGTACACGCTGGTCGCCTTACCGCACCGCAGGTACTCGGCACGGTGTATAGCAACGGGCTTTTCGACGGCATTACACCCGATTTCCTGAAAACTCTGACACGCATGTACTCCGTTCCCGACTATGATACTCTGGCGGCACACCTCATAGCCGCACGCTATACCTATGCCGAAGAGTTGGCGGTACACCGCAAGGCACTGATGGGCGATACCGCGCCGATAACTGAACTTACGGCGTGGGCAGACCGCTGCAAGGCCATGGCGGCAGCCGCATTCAGCAAAACCGAAACCGACGGGAAGCAATCATGAAGGTAGTCCACGCAATATCAGAGCAGGAGCGCACCGCAGGCTGCACGCTATACCTTTTGCAGCAAGGCATATTCTATCACGCCTTCGGCCGATGCGCCGCGTTTATGCGTGCCGTTACCGGCTACCGTGTGCGCACCGTACGGCTGGGTAAAGGCTTTACTGACCAATTGGGAATACCGTGCGCCGCCATAGACTGCGCTCTGCATAAGGTTGAAAAGAAGTACCCTGATGTTACCGTATGCCGCACGCCCGGCACACCGCATTACACGCTAACACTGCCGCCGCACGTAGCCGCCGAGATTCTGTACGAAGCCGCCACCACATAGCCACATACGTTTTATTATTTCCGCCCTGCGCACACACCGATGTCCGCACCGCGCCATACCATAGTTCTATCTTTGTTTAGTAAGTTAAACCAAGATAGAACTATTTTTTATGACAGAACATGACTACTCCGTGTCGGGTTACAGCATCTCTGTAAACAACCTGCACATTTACCGCTCTTACCGTTACAAGGCAAGCCAAATGCAGAGTTTCCTTGAAATGGCGCACATAAACTATCCGCACTCTAACGTCTGGATTCGCGATTACCGTTCGCTCAAGGTCGAATGGATGGTACACAACGCCCTGTATCGCCTGCACATACTGCGCAGCCGCACCGCCGATGTCGATCTTAACTACCCCAACCATTTTGAGTGGGCATACATCATGCTGGCACCGCTGGCACGTTTAATCATTAAATAACCCCCTGCCGTATGATGACCGAAGCCACCACCAAAGACTATTGGATTTCGCCCCAGGCGCTGCGCCTTGAGCCTAACGCGTTGGGCAACCCCGACTATCTGCAAGCCTCGTGCACCGCCGGAGCGCAGATACTGGTTTACGTAAAAGACATCATAGGCTACGATGCAGGACACAACTACCGCCGATGGCCGCTGCAAGCCTCGCCCACTGTATTTAACACCCATACCATCAAGTACGTGTACGCCGCCATACCGCGCACTACTGATGCCGGACGCACCGCCCAGATAGTGTTCCCCTCAGAGCGCATAGACATATACGGTCTGAATGAAGCGGAAGAACAGAAGGGCAACCCTGACTACTACTACATATTCCTTCAGGGAATACTAACCGCATCGGGCGATAACGGCACCACCAAGCGCACGTGGCAGCAGCGTGTAGCCACGGGCTACCTGTCGTCGGACGAAGCGGTGAATGCCGGACCGTCTGACACCGAGTGGTATCAATACAGCACCGTAGATGGCATAGTGACGTTCCTGAAGAACCTCGCCATGAAAGCCGGAACGGAGTTCGTGCAGCTGTTTGCCCGTACGCTTACCATCGTTTCGGGCGGACGGATAGAGTTTGAAGGACAAGACGGAGGCGTAACCGGGATGGCCGATGCCACCACCCCCGAAACCGCCGCCGACAAGATAGTGACACCGCAGTACATGGACGACAACGCCCTGTCAAAGCGACACGATGACGAGACCCCGTACAGCCTGGGAGCGAAAGACCTTGTGGCACGTCGCGACCTCGACGTGTTCGGCAACACACGCCTTCACGGGCCGCTTACCGTAGGGCAGTACAATAAGGGAGTGGAAGGAGCGCACGTAGATTTTTACGGCAATGCCGAGTTTGAAAGCATAGTGAGCCGCAGCTTCATCGAGTCGCCCGAACTGCGCTATAACCGCACCACCATTACCGTGGGCAATAAGTGGCAGACCAAGGGTGCCGGAATCATAGAGCACGTGTGGAACAACGCCAACCTCGACGGTTCTCCTCTAAGTGCCAACACTCGCGGCGTGGCGTGCCTCAAGCTTGAGCCGGGCGAAGCCGGAGCTATAGCTGTAGACGACAAGTGCCAAGGCGTGTTCCATATAGACGGAGCCAAGAACGATCCATCCACCACCGACTCGCGCGACGGAAATTTCCATTTCGCCGGCTTTACCACCATATACTTCGTCATTACCGAGATATACACTGCCGATACGTTGCCGCAGTACATAAAAGACCGGCTCAGTCCCACCGATACCGTAGGGCAGAACCAATACTTCGCGTACGAACTTAGAGCCGCCACATGCGCCGCGTTACCACCCGAAAACCGCGATTACTGGACCGATGCCACGCATCCGCAGCCCGGTATGCACTTTGCCGCATACGCCAACGCCACCAATGCCGACCGTCAGGCTTCGCGCCTTACCACCACCACATACCAGCTGCATTTGGCAGGTATGACGGGCTGGACCTACACCGAAGCCAACATGCGCCTCATTATAGGATGGCTCACGGGATTTTCTTTCCTTCAGCGCGTATGGGACAACACCAAGGGCGAGTTCGTTGAAGTAACCAAAGAACTGAACGGCGAAGGCATAGCCACGGGCAACATTTACATGTGGGGCAGCATAGACCAGTTCGACCGCGTGCCGCAGCTTGTGGCGCAGCAACCCTACTACAAGAGCACGGAGACCGCCGACCCTCCCGAGGGAATCATACTGAGCACCGACGGTACGCCACATTACGAGCTTAACGGCTGGAGCGCCGATGCCATAACGCCTACCGCCACCGCAAGAATAGTGTGGCAGCAGTGGCTTTACACCTACAGCGATGGCACTTACCGTACCGGGCAGGTAGCGTTTCATGCCGCCCACCCCACGGCACTAACAGTACTGCCAAGCCAGAGCATAGTGAGCGTGGCACTGAGCGACTGGTACGACACTGCGCACCCCGACGACATCGAGATAAACCTCAGCGCACGCCTCATGGCAGGCAGTGAGCCCGTGGCCATAACCGAAGCCACTGCGCAGTATGCCGACGGTAACTCCGGCTCCGGTGCAACCATAGACACTGCCGGAAGCTCCATCACCATCAGCGATGACGGCACTACCGCACAGTTCCGTCTCAAAATAAAGGGTTACGTTGGTGTAACGGTAGACGGCACCACCCCCGAAGATTCCTACATAACGCTAACGCTTACCTCCGCCGTGGGTACAGCAAGCGGCATGGTAGCCATAGCGCAGAACCGCGAGGGCGAGCAGGGAAAACCCGGCGAGCAGGGAAAACCCGGAGCAGCGGGCATTACCGTGCGCCGCACGGAGTGGGAAGAAGGCGTGCAGTACCGCAACGACTCTTCCGCCGCTACCGCCGCTCCCGACGGGCAACGCTATCTTGACGAGGTATCAGTAACCAGTCTCGCCACCGGAACGGCGCAATGGTACGTGGCGCGCCCCACGCATAACGGAATGACTTCTTCGGCAGCCAACAAGCCGTCCACCGCAGCCGGAAACGACTGGTGGGAACCCGTGAACGACATGCGCCCATTGCGCACCTCGTTTGCCGACATCATGACCGCCTTCATAAAGTTTCTCCAGGTAAACCAGATACAGATAACCGACGACGACGGCACTCCTTACGGAGCCTTCGGAGGCGGCACGGATATGGAATACCCGTTGTGGTTCGGGGGAAAGACTTATGCCGATGCCGTAACCAAGTTCAACCGTCAGGGCGACGCATGGATAGGCAAGAACTTCAGCGTGGTAAACGGAGCCGTGACGTGCGATGCCGGAGAGTTCAACAACGTAAAGGTGAAAGGAGATTCCGAGTTCTCCGGAACACTGAAAGGTGTTTCCGGCTCGTTTAGAAAACTGAACTGCGTAAACGACAACGGCGAGTCTGTAGGAGGTATCTCGTTCGGTTCTACAGGGAGGATGTATTTCTCTGGCGACCTGCTTAGTCGAGGTTACAATTACGACCTCGACCGCAGTTATCGTTTCTACACAAGCGACATCTGGTGCGCGGGTAATTTCGGGCATAACGGAAAAACGGTTGCCGTGGTTGTCAAAGACGAGATGCGGGTGTATACCGACGACAAGAACTATGAAACCGTGAAGCTACCTCAGAAGTTTATCGCCGGAACTTCAAACAAGTATTACGAGATACGTCTGTACAATTCCGGTTATGAAGATTCTCCGGAAAGCGACACGGCCGGTCTTCCGATTGACGTAGTTGTATTCTCGCAGTCGGATGACTGGTACTATGTGTTCATACCGTACGGAAAAGGCAAGGAGTTTACCATCATTAACGCCAACGACAGAAGCAGCATACACTACGCCGACACAATGGGATGGAAAGAACTGAACGGCGGTCTGTCAAGACATTGCGTTTATATTGACCCCTCATGGCTTTACCCCGTTCCGCCAACCAGCTATCTCGGGCGTGGCGTATTCACCGTCGATTCAGATTTGGACTGGGAATGAGAAACGGATAACATGAATTTTACAACTGAAACCTAAACATTTATCAAATCATGGAAGTAACAGTAAAAAGAATAGCCCTGCGCCCCACCTACACCATCGGGCGCATGTACATTGACGGGCAGTACGTGTGCGACACCCTTGAAGACACCGACCGTCACCTCACCTCTGCCATGAGCCCCGCGCAGATAGCCGCCGTAAAGGTGCCCGGCAGTACCGCCATACCCACGGGCAGATACCCCCTGAGCCTTAACACCGTGTCGCCGCGGTTCGGTAAGCGCAAGGCTTACCAGTTCTGCGGCGGCCGCCTGCCGCGTCTGTGCAACGTGCCCGGCTACAGCGGCGTACTTATACACATAGGCAACACCGAAGCCGACACTGAAGGCTGCATATTGGTGGGCAAAAACAAGGCCGTGGGGCAGGTGCTACAGTCGGCCGACACGTTCCGTGCCGTGTACGCCCTGCTCGATGCCGCCGCCCGCCGTGGTGAGCGCATCTTCATTACCATAGAGCGATGACCGCCCGAAGCCCGCACCGTAACCCACGCGTGCGGGCATAAAAAAAGCCGCTATCTTCGCAGACTGCGGCTAAAATAAATTAATTATAATTACTTTTTCAACTATCGCCGCCCCCCGGCAGCCGATTGTATGTTTGTATAAGTTTATACTCGTTCTTGTTGAGTACAATGCAAAGGTACTTTTTTTTTCCGGTATTCCAAATTTTCGGCTTGTGATTTTAAAATTTCACGTCTTTCAGCCACGTCTTGTCGTATTCCGTGGCATTTGCGGTCTTGTAGAAAACCACGTCGTTATAATTGCGGTCGTGGTAGAGTACCGCCTTTGTGCGTTCGTCGTTAAGCCACACTATCTGCAAGCGCCATGTGCCGTAAGCGTCCAGATGATCCTCGAACTGAATAACATCATCGGGGTCGGAGTTGAGATGTCCCATAGTGCCGCGCTTGTACAGATACCACTTCCCGTCTTTTCTGAGCACCGTCATGCGGAACGGACTCACGGAGTGCTTGTCGCTGGCCACTATCTCCAGCTTGTACTTTGTGATACCGTTGTTTT
>OQVS01000099.1_pt1 | contig 44572 bp, 38 predicted proteins | sample 1691601 | NCBI WGS metagenome assembly OQVS01 (sample SAMN03418268, study PRJEB22391) | human gut metagenome | biome: human-gut; feature: organic feature; material: feces | host: Homo sapiens | place: Tanzania | collected 2013-01 | reverse complement strand
CCACGACCTCCGCCGTGACAGGGCGGCATTCTAACCAACTGAACCACCGGGCCATCAACCACGAGTTATATTATACTAGCATCTGCCTTTTTTGTCAACACTTTTCTCGAGATTTTTTTAAGCTTTTTTCAGCGAGACCAAAGTCTCCTGCAAACGCTCCCGCAGATGCTGCTCCAGCGCCGCCAGCTTGCCCCCTGCAGGCACGTTGGCCTTCACATCGAAGCTCTCCGTCGTCAGCGGCAGATTATGGCTGCGCATCTCGGCAAACAGCTCATCACGGAAAATGTTATAGGAAAAATAAATCTGGTTGCCGCCGGCAAAATCTGTATAATCCAAAAAGATGAACGAGCCATTGATATAAGGCAGCGGATTGTCCGGCGTGATGAACAGCTCATAGCCCTCCAGCTCCCGCGGCAGGCTGCGCCAGAACTCCCACTTCTCAAAGCCCAACTCCGCCGCCTCGAACGGCATTTTGTGCAGCGTCTTGCGGTCCACGTTCCGGATCAGCTCCGGCAGCTGTCTCAAAAGCATCTGGCCGAAGCGCTCGCGGTCACGGCAAAAATAACGCTCGTCACGGAAGGTGTGCAGACCGACGGTCTTTACCGGCACATAATCAAAGGTTTCGCTCGTATAGGTTATATCAAGGCGACAGTGCATCGCCTCATTGGCATAGGCCGCGATATTCAGAATCTGGCCTTTGATACCCGTCCCCGGCTGCAGCGTGAAGCCTTCAAGCTCCTGCGGCAGCTGAGCGAGCAGCTCCCAGTCCTTAAGCTCTGCGGCAATCTCTTCGATAGGCTTTGGTTTCCCCACAACTCCACCTCATTCCTTCAATAATGGTGCTATCTTATTAAAAATACGTACAGCATTGTTATAGAACACGTCCTCATAATGGCGCTGCGGCACTATTTGCGCAATCAGACGGATATAAAACGGAATATTGACCAGCGGCCAGTCGCTGCCATACATCACGCGCGTATAATCGCCCATATAATTCAGCCAGGTGTGCAGCTGACGGAAGAAGCCTGCCTGCTGCTCAAACAACGCAAGCGGCTTGGGATTGCCCTCTACGAGTCCCGACAGGTCGATGCAGACATTGGCGTTCTTGCACGCCACCTCTGCCGCATCCACAAACCACGGACAGCCGCAATGCGCAATCACAAAGGTCACGCCGGGGAAGTTCACCGCCGCCTCATCCACGGTCAGCGGATGCGAATACTTCAGCAGTCCCGTCGGCATCGCCGTATCGCCGGTATGGATAACGACAGGCACATTATAAGCCTGCGCCAGCTCAAACAGCGGCCAATGGCGTCTGTCATTGACATAAACAGCATTATAGCCCGGGTACAGCTTGATACCCAGGCAATGCGGCTGCGTTATATAATGCGCGAACTCCTGCGCCGTCTGCGCAGCGTTCGCCTCTGTAATTTCTTCACTGGCTACGCCCATGCAATAGCCCATGCTTTGCGGCTGATTATACTGCTCCTCATCATAAGGCGCAGCAAGGTCAATGAGGCGCGGCGGCACACCGCCATAGCGTGACGAGGTATAAGCGGTATTGCCCATCGCTACCGAAAAAGCGATATTATTATCCTGGCAAATCTGCTGCCAGCAGGCCGCCGTATTTTCATAACCGGCTCTTTTGGCAACCTCCACAAAGCCTTCTACATTAAAATAATGCATATGGGCATCAATAATTTTCATCACACTGCTCCTCTTTTCAACAAGCTTACTTCGCTTCCTCTTTTTTATCCTCAGGAAGAATAATATTCAAAATCATCGCCACGATGAAAACCACTGCTACACAGCTTTCGGCAAAGACGTTCTTAATCAGCCTTACTCCTCAGTTCTGAAAACCACCGAATTCGTTTTGGCATCCATAGATTCAATGATAGCCAGAGAATGCAGGTTTACGCCAGCCGCACGCAGCTTGTCGCCGCCGCCCTGGAAGCCCTTTTCTACTGCTACGCCGACGCCCTCCACTGTGCCGCCGGACTGACGCACGATGCCGATAAGTCCCTCAAGCGCACAGCCGTTAGCGAGGAAATCGTCGATAATCAGCACATGGTCATCCTTGGACAGAAAGCGCTTGGAGACAACAACGTCGTTCATCTTGCTATGAGTATAGGAATAAATCTGCGTAAAATAAACGTCCTTATCCATATTGCTGCCGCTGCTCTTCTTCGCGAAAACAACAGGCACCTGAAAATACATCGCTGCTACGCAGGCAATACCGATGCCGGAAGCCTCGATGGTCAGAATCTTGTTGATAGGACGGTCTGCAAACTGGCGCTGCAGCTCCTTGCCCAGCTCAGAAACAAAAGGCACATCAATCTGATGGTTCAAAAAGCTGTCGACCTTGAGGACGTTGCCGCTTTTGATAACACCATCTTTAAGAATTTTTTCTTCTAAAAGTTTCATGTTTTTCCCTCCGCTCGTGTTAATTCTTCATTTAAGTATAAAGATAATTTTATCACAAGCACATGTCATGGTAAAGTGCTTTTTCCTCTTCATGCAGAAATTTCTTCCGTCTCAGGCCAGAATCTGCACCTCACTGCCCGTTCCGGCACCGTTCGTCCTCTTCGTCACGACAAGCTGCGTGTCTATCATGTCCATAAGGTCATGCACATGCGAGATAATGCCGACCAGCCTGTGTCCCTCGCTCAGCCCCTGCAGCGTTGCCACTGCCTGCTGCAGGGCAGAGTCGTCCAGCGAGCCGAAGCCCTCGTCGACGAACATCGCGTCCAGCTGAATGCCGCCTGCGCTCGACTGTACCTCGTCCGCCAGTCCCAGCGCCAGCGCCAGCGAGGCCATAAACGATTCGCCGCCGGAGAGAGTTTTTACGCTGCGTCTGCGGCCGCTGTAATGGTCGTGCACCACAAGGTCGAGGCCGGTCTTGCTGTTGCCCGTCTTTACCTCATCATTATCCAGAGCCTCACGGCACAGCTCATACTGGCCGCTCGTCATCTGCAGCAGGCGCACGTTGGCACGGCGCAGGATTTTGTCGAAGTAGTGCATCTGGATATAGGTCTCCAGATTGACGTGCTTCTTGCCCACCAGCCTGCCGTTCATCGTATCCGCCAGCGCCTTCAGCGACTGGTACTCCTCCTCGCTGCGGCGCAGGCCTTCCGTGCTCTGGCGCACGTTGGCCGTAATGCCCTTGTTATTCTCAATCGTAGCATACAGCCTTCTGTCCTGCTGCTCCAGCTCGCGCTGCGCTGCCGTCAGCTCCGCGCCCTGCGCTCGCAATGCAGCCTCGTCCACGTCCGCGACGAGCCTTTGCTGCTGCTCGAGCTGCCCCGTCTTTTCCTGCAGCTGTCCCTCGACCTTGGCCAGCTCGGCCACGCGCTTCTGCGCGTCCGCATCCGCCTGAGCGTTGCTGTCACGTTGGCGCGTAACGGCGGCGGCACGCTGAGCCTCCTGCCGTGCCAGCTGCATGAGGGGACGCAGACGCGCCTCCAGCTCCCGCGTCTGCTCGGCCGTCTGGTTTTGTTCAGCCTGCAGGCAGGCGGGCAGCTTCTCCGGCTCTGCACAGCCAAGCAGCTCTCTGCTCTTGTCCAGCGTGAGCTGCAACTGACGCTCACAGCCGGCGTTCAGCTTACGCCCCTGTCCGGCAAGGTCGCCCAGATATGCCTTGGCGCTTGTCATGGCCGCCTGCGCCTGCTTCACCTGCTGCTCCGTCGGCGTATCCTGCGGCAGCACTGCAGGCCGCGGATGCTGCAAGGAGCCACACACCGGGCAGGCCTCGTGCTCCTTGAGCGTCGCCGCCAGCACACCGGCCTGCGCCTGCAAAAAGGCCATATCCAGAGCGTCATATTTTTGCTTTTTCTCCGTATAAGCCTGCATATGCTCGCGATACTCCGCACGCTTGGTCTCCAGCTCCGCCAGCTCTTCGTTATACCGCGCCAGCATCGCCTGCACGTCCTGCAAATCGCGCTGCCGCGCTGCCAGCCGCTGCTGCTCGCCCTGCTCCTGCGCCGCCTCCAGCTGCGCAGCCTGCGCCTCCTGCCATGCGCTCTCCAAAGCCGCCAGCTGCTGCTCACGCGCATCCTTGGCCTCTGCCTCGCTGTCCGCCTGCTGCTGCAGCCTCTCCTTCTGCGCCTGCAAGCTGCGCACAGCGCTCTCCAGCTCTGCCAGCTGACTGAAGCCTTCCAGCTGAGCATTCAGCGCCCTTTGCTGCTCGTCCAGCTTGCTCTTCGCCGCCGCATTCTGCGCCTGCTTCGCCTCATCAAGCCGCATCACAGCATCCACCAGCTCCAGCGCCTCGCCTGCGCAGCCCTTGAACTCCTGCTGTCGCCACAGCGCCAGCTTCGCCGCCTGCTCCGGATAATCGGCGCAGCTTATGCCGCTGAGGAACTGCGCCGTCCGCCGCTGCAGCTCCTCGCATTCCTTATATTTATCCAGCGCCTCACGCTTCAGCCGCTCCTGCAGGCTCTGATAGAACTCCGTATGGAACAGCTCGCGGAAGATTTTGCTGCGTTCATCTGTATTCGTATCGAGGAACTTGCGGAACTGTCCCTGCGCAATCATGGCGATTTGCGTAAACTGCTTATAATCCAGTCCCAGCAGCTCCTTCACCGCCCTGTCCACCTCGCCCGTCTTGGTCACAGGCTGACGCGCATCGGGATAGCGCAGCTCTGCCGCCGCACGCTCCAGCGTCAGGCCGCTGCCACGCTTAGCAGGACGCTGATACTCAGGGTTACGCCGCACGACATACTCCTGCCCACGCAAGCGGAAGGCAAGCTCCACGAACGTCGGCACATCTGCAGCCGCATATTGGCTGCGCAGCATCGAAGCCTCACGCGTACCGCCGCTCGTCTCGCCGTACAGCGCGTAGCACAGCGCATCAAAGATAATCGTCTTGCCTGCACCCGTATCGCCTGTAATCAGGTACAGCCCCTGCTCCCCCAGACGCGTAAAATCTATCTCCGTCCGGCCGGCATAAGGGCCGAAGGCACTCAGCACCAGCTTTAAAGGCTTCATCTGCTCTCCTCCTTCTCCAGCAAGCCTTGCAGATACGCTCTCTGCTTCTCGCTCAACGCCTGATTGTTCTGCAGCTGATAAAATTCCTCCATCAGCTCCAGCGGCGACTTCTCCACCACACGCTCCGCGCCCTCAATCGCGTTATCCGTGCGCGTGCGCTTGTTGTCATATTCCAGCTGCAAAAGATTCTTATACACCGAGCGCAGCTTCTGCACAGCGTCCGGCACATCCTCCTCATCGGTCAGCGTGAGATGATAAAAGTCACGCAAAAGACCGTCGCTGTCCTTCGGCAGCTCGTCATAGAAGTCCCTGCTCATCAGCTCCTCATAGCTGCCGCGCAGCTTGCGCAAATCGCGCAGCGGAGCCAGCGGCAGCGCCGTAACACTCACGCTGCCCTTCTCGCCCAGCTCCACCAGCGTCACGCTCTTTTCCTGCTGCCATTCGGCAAAGGAATATTTGAGCGGCGTACCGCTGTAGCGCACACGCTCGCTGCCCACGTTCTGCGCCCTGTGGATATGCCCCAGCGCCGTATAATCAAAGGCAGCAAAAACCTCAGCACCGATATTGTCCACGCCGCCGACATTCACCGCCTCGCTGCCTGCCGTCTGCGCACCCGTCACAAACTGATGCGCCACCAGCACATTGCGCTCCGCAGCGTTGATATGCAGGCGCTCCACCGCACAGCGCAGCGCCTCATGATAGGTCGTCACCTGCTCTACCTCCGTCGGCGGCAGGCAGTGGCGCACATGCGCAGGCTTCAGAAAGGGCAGCAAGTAGATATGCACGCTGCCATACGCATCCTGCAGCGTCACGCACTGCGGCTCGCCAGTATAAAGGCCGCAGAAATGCACGCCGCCCTCACGCATCAGCTGCGCACCGAACGCCAAGCGCTCCGCGGAATCATGGTTGCCGCTCGTCACGCACACCGTCGTCAGCTGTGCCAGCTTATTCAAAAAATCGTCAAACAGCGTCACCGCCTCAGCCGGCGGCACAGGCTTGTCATAAATATCCCCGGCCAGCAGCACGCCGTCAGGCTGCTCGCTGCGCACCAGCTCCACAAGCTGCTGTAAAATAAAGCTCTGGTCCTCCAGAAGCGAAAACTCGTTAAGCCTCTTGCCCAGATGCAGGTCAGACAAATGCATCAGCTTCATATTCTTCCTCCAATCACGTTACACTCTAAACTGATTGTAGCACGCACCGCCAGGCACGTCAACAAACGGCGAGTCTGTTCTTCTGTCCTCTCATTACATACATAAAGTTTACAAAACAGCACTTTCGGTCTGCATTCATTTGTGGTATAATCATTTTGTTACTATATTTTAGGGGAGGCTAAGCAAATGCTTAATCAGGTTTCTTTATTCACCGAAAACAACTGCGGTGGACTTTTAAAAATCACCACTATTTTAGCAAAAGCTAATATCAATATCTATACCATGCTCGCCAACGACAGTGCCGAATTCGGCATCGTGCGTCTGATTGTCGACAATCCCGAGGTCGCTATGGACACGCTGAAGAAGGAAGGCTACCAATGCCGCCACGACAAGGTTATCGCCGTAGAAATGGACGATACCCCTGGCTATCTTGACGGCATCCTCACGGCCATCCACAGCGCCAACATCGACATCTCCTATCTGTACATCTCCTTCAACCGTGAAAACGTCAAACCGGTTGTTATCCTCAAAACGGCAGAGCCCGAAACCGCAACCTTCCTCATCGGCCGCGGCTACCATCTGCTGGAGAGCTTCTAAAAAAATACCCTCTGCCTCGCGACAGAGGGTATTTTCTTACTTCGAATAAGCAGCCTTAGCCGTCACGCCCTCGAGCAGGCCCAGCTTGCCGCTCATAGCGCTGATGACATCCTGCGGTGCGTCCATCGCCACGCAGATGATGTTGACGTTCTTTTCCTTATAGGGCAGGCCCATGCGGCCGATGATGTAATCGCCGTAAGCATGCAAAATAGCATTCAGCTCGCTGACCACAGCCTTATCCGTAACAATCAAAGAAATAACTGCAACTCTTGTTTCCATATTCTAGCCTCCTTAATAAGCTTCTTCATTAAGTATAGCACACTCGCAGGGAGGCAGGCAAAAAAATCTGTGTTCGGCCTGCGCTTGACATTGAGCACCATTTTGCTATAATTAGACTTGTATTTTACTGCGCTTCGCTGCGCAGCTCATGCAATTTCCGGCAATCTGCCATCTATTTATAAAGGAGTACCCAATGCTTAACATCTGCTTCGCCCTATTTCTTTTCGGTATGCTGGTTACACTCTGCCTCAAAGCGTTTAACCGCGCCAGACTGCAGCAGCAGCCGCTCAACTCCAAGGAAACAGCTCTTTTAATTGCGCTTTCCCTTGGCTGTATGCTCGCGCTCAACGCCGGCGTCAGTGCTGTCTACCGTATGCAGCTCATCAGCTTCTAATAAGCAAGGCAAAACCGTCTGCACAGTCATGCAGGCGGCTTTTTTACGCCCTGCCGCAACAAACAACATAATACAAAAGCCGAAAGCTCAGGCGCATATCCGGCGTCCTTGCTTTCGGCTAATTTTTTAATCAGACCAGCTCTTAGTATTCAGCTAATTTTGCAGCAGCCTTCGGGCAGCCTTTGGCAGCAGCCAGCTCAAAGTAGGTCTTGGAGCAGATTTTGTGGCCCATTGCCAGATATTGCTCGCCCAGCATGTACATATCCTTTGCGTATTCCATATCCTTCAGCTTTTGTGCAGCCTTCGGGCAGCCTTTGGCAGCAGCCAGCTCCATGTAGGTTTTGCCGCTGATTGCATGGCCCATGCCCAGGTATTGCTCGCCCAGCATATACATATCCTCTGCATATTCCATATCCTTCAGCTTTTGTGCAGCCTTCGGGCAGCCTTTGGCAGCAGCCAGCTCGAAATAGGTCTTGGAGCAGATGCAGTGGCCCATGCCCAGATATTGCTCGCCCAGCATATACATATCCTCTGCATATTCCATATCCTTCAGCTGAGCCTTAGCTTCCTCGGAGCCTTTAGCAGCAGCCAGCTCCAGATAGGTTTTGCCGCTGATTGCATGGCCCATGCCCAGATATTGTTTAGCCAGCATCAGGCAGCCTTCGATATATTCTTTATTTTTTGCTTCAGCAGCAGCGATTTCTTCGTCAGTTACGCCGGCAACTTCCTTGAACCAAGCCATGATAGCGCCCAGGTCTTCAGCCTTGTACATTACGCTTCTGAATTTATAATCAATCTTCTTCATAGTGTACAATCTTTCAATGCCCATGTTCAGGTCGATGTAGTCCAGACCGAAGAAGGTCAGGATGCCGTCGATAACAACCTCGGTATTAGCCGGGTCCTTTGCCAGGTTAGCAATTTGCAAGTATTTTTCCACTACAGTAGTCATTTAAAAAACCTCTCTTTTCTCATCTTTTACAAGAATCGTCAATTTAAGTCCACGCACAGGAACTAACAACATAATAACACGATTGCAAACAATTATCAACTATTTTTGCAGCAAAACGGCCAACTCGCCGTCTTACTACTACTTCTTCCCAACAATCCTATATCACAAAAACAAAAATAACCGCCAGCCCTCACAAAACTCGCGGTTATTTTTAACTAAAAAGCTTTTTATAAATTTTATGCTTCTTCGCTGAAATCGTCCTTGCCAACGCCGCACAGAGGGCAAACCCAATCTGCCGGAACATCCTCCCAGGCAGTGCCTGCTGCTACACCGTTGTCCGGATCGCCAACCTCAGGATCATAAACATAGCCACAAATATTGCATACCCATTTTGTCATTACCAAGACCTCCAATCAATAATAATTTTTTATTTGACCTAAGCTCATTATAACACAAAAAGCCGCCGAAAACTTTAAACTTGCTGTGAACTTTCGGCATCCGCTATTGCAGCGCCGCCTGCTTTTCGGGCAGCTCAAGACGGAAGAAGTCATACAGCGTCTGCGCCGCCGCATGGTTCATGCTCTCCACCTGCGCCAGCTCCTCCACGCTGGCCGCACGCATAGCGTCCAGCGTCTTGAACGCCTTCCACAGCTCCTGCCTGCGCTTCGGCCCGATGCCCTCCACATGGTCGAGTACGGATACAAGATTACGCTTGCCACGCAGCTTGCGGTGGTAGGTGATAGCAAAGCGATGCGCCTCATCGCGGATACGCTGAATCAGATGCAGCGCTGCACTGTCGCGGTCGAGCAGAATGCTCTCGCTTTGATGCGGCTTGAATATTTCTTCCTCGCGCTTCGCCAGACCGACGACGTGCAAATCGTCCAGTCCCAGGCCGTGCAGCACCTCCAGCGCCGAGCTGAGCTGTCCCTTGCCGCCGTCGATAACGACGAGGCTAGGCAAATCCTCGTAATCCTTGTAGCGGCGGTAGACAACCTCCTGCATCGACTTGAAATCGTCCGGCTTGCCCTCGGCAGAAACAATCTTGTACTTGCGGTAATCCTTCTTGCTGATGCTGCCGTTACGAAAAACAACCATCGAAGCAACGGTCTCACTGCCCTGCGTATGACTGATATCGAAGCAATCCATGCGCTCCAAGGGCTGCGTCATGCCCAGCGCCCTTTGTAGCTCCTCTGCTGCCTGCTCGTCATTCTTCAGCGACAGGCTGCCCTTGCGCAAACGCTCGTCGAGCAGCTTCACAGCATTATCCGCCGCCAGCTTCAGCAGCTCACGCTTCACGCCGCGCTGCGGCTGCAGCAGCTCCACCCTGCGCTCCGCACGCTCTGCCAGCCACATTTCGATAAGCTGCTGCTCATCAGCCTCCGGCAGGTACGGCAGCACAATTTCCCGGGGAATAAAGGTTGCCTCATTATAATACTGCTTCACGAACGCTGTCATGATTTCGCCCGGCTCATCGCCCTCATTCTGCAAAAAGAAGTTGTCACGACCAATCAGCCTGCCCTTGCGCACAAAGAAAATCTGCACGCACGCGCCTGTCATATCCTGCGCAAAGCCAAAGACATCCATATCGCCGCCATTGTTCGTCACGGCCTTCTGCGATTCGTTGAGACGCATCACTGCCTGCAGCTGGTCGCGCAGCCGTGCAGCCTCCTCGAAGGCATAATTATCCGCCGCTTCCTGCATCCGCTGCTTCAGGTCGCGCTCCAGCTCCGTCGTGCGTCCGTCCAGCACCATGCACACCGAACGGATCATCTGCTGATACTCCGCGCGGCCCACATAACCGGCGCAGGGCGCAAGGCAGCGCTTGATATGGTAGTTGAGGCACGGCCTGTCGGGATTCATCTTGCGGCAGGTACGCAGCGGAAACATGCTGCGCAAAAGCTTCACCGTCGCATGCATCGCTCCGGCGTCAGCATAGGGTCCGTAATACTTCGCCCCGTCACGGCTTTGGCGGCGCGTCACGAACAGCCGCGGGAACTCCTCGTTCACCGTCACCTTAAGATAGGGATAGGTCTTGTCGTCCTTGAGGCTGATGTTATAGCGCGGACGATATTTTTTAATCAGGTTGCACTCTAAAATCAGCGCTTCGACCTCACTAGAGGTAACAATCGTCTCAATCTCGGCAATCTTCGCCACCATCGCCTTGACCTTCGGCGTGTGGCTCGCCAGATTGCGAAAGTAGCTGCGCACGCGGTTCTTCAGCACTACGGCCTTACCCACATAGATGACCTTGCCCGTGGCATCATGCATCAGATAAACTCCCGGCTTTTCCGGCAGAACAGCCAGCGCATTGCGAATCGCGTCGCTAAAGCCTACTGCTAACTCTGTCATACATACCACCCGTTCTTCTTCGCCTTCGCCAGCTCAGACTTAATATACTGGCCTGTATAGGATTTCTTGACCTTCGCCACCTCCTCCGGCGTACCGCTGGCCACGAGCATGCCGCCCTTGTCGCCACCCTCCGGTCCGAGGTCGATAATATAATCAGCCACCTTGATAACATCAAGATTATGCTCAATAACAATTACGCTGTCGCCTGCCTCCACAAGGCGCTGCAGCACATCGAGCAGCTTATGCACATCGGCAATATGCAGGCCGGTCGTCGGCTCATCGAGGATATATACCGTGCGTCCAGTGCTGCGGCGGGAAAGCTCCGTCGCCAGCTTGACGCGCTGCGCCTCGCCGCCCGAAAGCGTCGTCGCCGCCTGCCCCAGATGGATATAGCCAAGGCCGACGTCCTCGAGCACCTGCAGCTTACGCGCAATACGCGGCTGGTTCTTGAAGAACTCGCACGCCTCGCTGACCGTCATGTCCAGCACCTCGGCAATCGTCTTGCCCTTGTAATGCACCTCCAGCGTGTCGCGGTTATAGCGCGCGCCATGGCACACCTCGCAGGGAACATAAACGTCGGGCAGAAAGTTCATCTCGATTTTATTCATGCCGTCGCCCTTGCAGGCCTCGCAGCGTCCGCCCTTCACGTTGAAGCTGAAGCGTCCTGCCTTATAGCCGCGCAGCTTCGCCTCATTCGTCTGGCTGAACAGCTCACGGATGAAGTCAAACACGCCTGTATAGGTCGCAGGGTTGGAGCGCGGCGTGCGGCCAATCGGAGACTGGTCGATGTTGATAACCTTGTCCACCAGCTCCAGACCTTCGATGCTGTCGTGCTCCGCTGCACGCAGGCGCGCACCGTTAAGCTTGCTGCCCAGCGCGTTATAAAGGATATCGTTAATCAGCGTCGACTTGCCGCTGCCGCTTACGCCGGTGACGACGGTAAGCACTCCGAGCGGAAGCGACACATCAATATTTTTCAGATTGTTGGCGCGGGCGCCGTGAATCGTCAGATAGCGGCCGTCACAGCTGCGGCGCTGCTTCGGCACGGGGATGAACCTGCGTCCGCTAAGATAGGTGCCTGTCACAGACTTCTCCACCAGCTTGATTTCCTCCGCAGTACCCTGCGCCACAACCTCGCCGCCATGCTCGCCTGCCCCCGGACCGATATCAATAATCTCGTCCGCTGCATACATCGTTTCCTCGTCATGCTCCACGACAATCAGCGTATTGCCAAGGTCGCGCAGATGCTTGAGCGTTTCCAAAAGCTTGCCGTTATCGCGCTGATGCAGGCCGATGCTCGGCTCGTCGAGGATATAGAGCACGCCCGTCAGGCCGCTGCCAATCTGCGTCGCCAGACGGATACGCTGCGCCTCACCGCCCGAAAGCGTGCCTGCGCTGCGGTCGAGCGTCAGATAATCAAGGCCAACGTCGTTAAGGAACTGCAGGCGTGCCTTAATCTCCTTCAGCACCTGCTTGGCGATAATCTGCTGGCGCTGTCTCAGCTGCAGCTCTGCAAAAAATTGCAGGCAGTCGCGCACCGTCAGCGCCGTAACCTCACAGATATTCTTGCCACCGACCAAAATCGCCAAGGCCTCAGGCTTCAGGCGGCTGCCATGACAGGTCGGGCAGGGAGTGCTCGTCATGAACTCCTCCAAATCCTGACGCATAGCGTCGCTGAAAGCCTCACGGTAGCGGCGCTTTAATACGTTCAGGATGCCGTCGAAGGTCGTATCATGCTGCTTGACCTCGCCCTGCAGATTTTCATAGAGGAACTTGAACTTGCGCTCGCCTGCGCCCTGCCACAGCAGCTCCTGCATCTCGGCAGGCAGGTCGTTCCACCTCGTATTATAATCATAGCCATAGGCAGTGAGCACCGCGCCCAGCTGCTTCATAAAATAAGAATTAAGGTTATTGCTGAAGCAGGCGATGCAGCGCTCGGCAAAGGTTTTCTCGCCGTCCGGCACAATCAGCGCCTTATCGAACTCCATGTTCATGCCCAGACCAGTGCAGTCCGGGCAGGCGCCGAAGGGATTGTTGAACGAGAACAGCCGCGGCTCAATCGCCGGCAGGCTCACGCCGCAGTCGTTGCAGGCAAAATGCTCGCTAAACAGCAGCAGCTCGGCCTGCTCGGCCTGCTCGCCCAGCGTCGCCACCTCCACGAAGCCGTCGGCCAGCTTCAGCGCCGTCTCCACCGAATCAGTAAGGCGCTGCTGAATCCCCTCGCGCACCGCCAGACGGTCAATAACCACCGACAGGCTGTGCTTGCGCTTCTTATCCAGCTGAATATCCTCATCCAGCGTGCGCACCTCGCCATCAATATACATGCGCACATAGCCTGCACGCCGCATCTCGTCGAGCACGCGCATATGCTCGCCCTTGCGTCCGCGCACCAGCGGAGCCATAACCATGAAGCGAGTCCCCGCCTCCAGCTCCAGCACGCGGTCGACAATCTGCTGCACGCTCTGCTGCTCAATAAGCTTGCCGCACTGCGGACAATGCGGCTCACCTGCACGCGCAAACAGCAGACGCAGATAATCGTAAATCTCCGTCACCGTGCCCACGGTCGAGCGCGGATTGCGGCTCGTCGTCTTTTGGTCAATAGAAATCGCCGGACTCAGGCCCTCGATATAATCCACATCCGGCTTATCCATCTGCCCCAAAAACTGGCGTGCATAGGCAGACAGCGACTCCACATAACGACGCTGGCCTTCAGCGTAAATCGTGTCGAAGGCCAGACTGCTCTTGCCACTGCCCGAAAGGCCGGTGATGACCACCATTTTATTACGCGGTATCTCTACCGTGATATTCTTCAGGTTGTGCTGACGCGCACCCTTGACAATAAGTTTTTCTTGCATTGCTATTCCCTTTTTCTACTTCTTTTTCTTCTTCGGCACCAGCTTCTGCCCCAGCTGTCCCTTCACGAGAATCAGCTGGTCACGCAGCTCTGCCGCTGCCTCGAAGTCCAGCGCCTTCGCAGCCTCCTGCATCCTGCGCTCCAGCTCACGCGCAAGCGTCGTCAGCTCCTTCTGCGACTTCTTCTTCAGCGACTTCGTCGCTGCACCATAGCTTGCGCCCTCCTCGTCCTCGGCCACCTTCGTCAGCTTAATCAGCTGGCGCTGCTCCTTATAAATCGTCTTCGGCGTGATATGGTGCTCCTTATTATAAGCCTCCTGCTTTTCGCGGCGGCGGTTCGTCTCGTCCATCGCCCTCTGCATGCTGTCGGTAATCCTGTCGGCATACATAATAACGCGGCCATGCGCATTACGCGCAGCACGGCCAATCGTCTGAATCATCGCCGTGTCGCTGCGCAAAAAGCCCTCCTTATCGGCATCGAGAATCGCAATCAGCGACACCTCCGGCAAGTCCAAGCCCTCGCGCAAAAGGTTAATGCCGACGAGCACATCGAACTTGCCGCGGCGCAGACTGTCGATAATCTCCGCACGCTCAATCGTCGCAATCTCCGAATGCAGATAGCGCACACGCACGCCTGCCTGCTTCAGATATTCCGTCAAATCCTCGGCCATGCGCTTCGTCAGCGTCGTCACCAGAATACGCTCGCCAGCCGCAGCCACCTTGTTAATCTCGTCTAATAAATCATCTATCTGTCCCTTAATCGGACGAATCTCAATCTCGGGGTCTAAAAGTCCTGTCGGACGGATAATCTGCTCCACCACCTGCTCGGCCTGCTCCAGCTCATACTTCGCCGGCGTTGCCGAAACATAAATCGCCTGCTTAATCTGCTGCTGAAACTCGTCAAAGGTCAGCGGCCTGTTATCATAAGCCGACGGCAGACGGAAGCCGTGCTCCACAAGCATCTCCTTGCGCGAACGGTCACCCGCATACATCGCGCGAATCTGCGGCAGCGTCACATGCGACTCATCCACCACGAGCAGAAAATCCTTGGGGAAATAATTCACCAGCGTAAACGGCGCTTCGCCTGCCTTACGCCCTGCCAGATGGCGCGAATAATTCTCAATGCCGGAGCAATAGCCCATCTCCTGCATCATCTCCAAGTCATAATTCGTGCGCTGCTCCAAGCGCTGTGCCTCCAACAGCTTGTAATGCTCATTGAGATATTCCAAGCGCTCGCCCAGCTCCTCGCGGATATCGCCCATCGCCCGCTCCAGATTCTCGCGGCTCGTCACATAGTGAGACGCAGGGAAAATCGCCACATGGTTACGCTGCGCCAGAATCTCGCCTGTCAGCACGTCGAACTCCACAATGCGGTCGACCTCATCATCGAACATCTCGATACGCACAGCCTTCTCGCCATACGCCGCCGGAATAACCTCAATCACATCGCCGCGCACGCGGAAGGTCCCGCGCTTAAAATCTATATCGTTACGCGTATACTGAATCTCCACCAGCTTATGCAGAATACGCTGGCGGTCAATCGTCTGGCCAAGGCGCAGCGAAAGCACCATATCATAATACTCCTGCGGTGCGCCCAAGCCGTATATGCAGGAAACACTCGCCACGATGATAACATCCCTGCGCTCGAACAGCGCACTCGTCGCGCTATGGCGCAGCTTATCAATCTCATCGTTAATCGACGCATCCTTCTCGATATACGTGTCGGACTGGGGAATATACGCCTCCGGCTGATAATAATCGTAATAGGAAACAAAATACTCCACAGCATTCTCCGGGAAGAACGCCTTCAGCTCGCTTGCCAGCTGTGCTGCCAACGTCTTGTTGTGCGCGATAACCAGCGTCGGCTTACGCACCTTGTTAATCACCTGCGCAATCGTATAGGTCTTGCCTGTACCCGTCGCGCCCAGCAAAACCTGCGTACGCAAGCCCTTTTCCACGCCCTCCGCCAGCTTCTCAATTGCCTGCGGCTGGTCACCGGCAGGCTCGAAGGGGGCTTGAATTTTAAAGTCCATGTTGTTTCACCATCTTAGTCACTATAATGTATAAGGGACACTTTATTCGATGTCCATGCTAATGCTTATCGCACTTTATTCGATGTCCAAATCAATGCTCACCGGGCAATGGTCGCTGCCAAAAACCTCATTATGAATCTCAGCACTCTGCACCTTCTCCGCAATTCTGTCCGACACCATAAAATAGTCAATTCTCCAGCCTGCGTTCTTCTCACGCGCCTTGAAGCGATAGCTCCACCAGCTGTACTTCACCTCTTCCGGATGCAGATAGCGGAAGGTGTCAGTAAAGCCTGCTGCCTTCAGCTCGCGGAACTTGCCGCGCTCCTCATCGGTAAAGCCAGCATTTCTGCGGTTCGTCTTGGGGTTCTTGAGGTCGATTTCCTCCGCCGCCACATTCAAATCGCCGCAGACAACGACAGGCTTGTGCGCATCCAGCTTCTGCAAATGCTCGCGGAACACATCCTCCCACACCATGCGGTAATCAAGGCGCAGCAGTCCATCCTTCGAGTTCGGCGTGTACACAGTCACCAGATAAAAATCGTTAAACTCCAGCGTAATCACGCGTCCCTCGGTATCATGCTCTGCCTGCCCCAGGCCGTAATGCACAGCCAGCGGCTTCACCCTCGTAAAAATCGCCGTACCGCTATAGCCCTTGCGCTCAGCGCTGTTCCAGTATTCCTCATAGCCTGGGAACTCAAAGCTCGCCTGCTCGCGCTGCATCTTCGTTTCCTGCAGGCAGATAATATCCGGCGCCGCCTCTGCCAAAAAATCGGCAAAGCCCTTCGTCATGCAGGCACGCAGTCCGTTAACGTTCCAAGAAAAAAGTTTCATAATCTATACCTCGCTCTTTCGTAAATTCTTCGTCTAAGATGACTGGCATCTTCAATAAATATTCTCCATTATATTTTAGCATTATAAAACGCTTTTTGAAAGTACTGCACAGGAAATTCACAAACGAAAGTTTAGAATTAGCCTTCCGCGCAAAACAAAAGAAGCTATCACACCAAGACACAACTCTCAGTGCAATAGCTTCTCTAAATTCTTTTTTATTTATTCAGCCAAGAGGACATAACACCATTGCGACGTGCAGCCTGCGGCTTGTCAATCTGTACCTGCTCCGGTGCATACAGCAGCAGGTTGTCATTAACAGCAGAAACAGACGCGTTTACAATGTAGCTTACGCCATTCAGATAATCAAAAATACGATTCTTCAGTACAGCATCAACAGCATCAAAGCTGACCATAATAGCGCAGCCGTTCATCAGGGAATCAGCATATTCACGAACATCCGCAAAGGATTTCGGTGTGCGCACCATAATATTCAAATGACCGGATTTCAGCAGGCGCGGAGTGCTATACTCCTCCTGCAGCTCCTCTTCTTCATCTGCCCAAAAGAATTTTTTTGCCGTATTTTTCAAATCCATGGCTCCAGCCTCCAAACTAATAAACTGTTAGCGCATTTATCTATAAACATTCGCTAATAAACGGAATAGACTAATGTAGTTATCCTTATTTTAGCAAATTATCTACTGCTTGTCAAAGAATTATTATTGCATGTTTTTCATGCGGCCGCGCAGCTTACCGCGCTCCAGACGGCTCAGAACCTTCTTACGCATACGGATGCTCTTCGGAGTAACCTCAACCAGCTCATCCTCGTTGATATGCTCCAGAGCCTGCTCCAGAGAGAAGGTCTGAGGCGGAATCAGACGGATTGCATCATCACTGCCGGCAGCACGCATGTTGCTGACATGTTTCTTCTTGCAGGGGTTAACGTCCATATCCTCTTCACGGCTGTTTTCGCCAACGAGCTGGCCTTCATAAATCTTTTCAGCCGGAACAACGAACATGGTGCCGCGCTCTTGCGCATTGCCAATGCCGTAGGAGGTGGTTTCACCGGTTTCAAAAGCAACAAGGCTGCCGCGGGTACGACCGGGGATTTCGCCCTTGTATTCTTCATAGCCGGCGAAAACGTGGTTCATGATGCCGTTACCCTTGGTATCGGTCAGGAACTGGTTACGGAAGCCGATTAAGCCACGTGCCGGAATCTTGAATTCCATACGCAGGTAGCCTGCCATCTCGGTCATGTTCTGCAGCTCAGCCTTACGCAGACCAAGGCCTTCCATAACAGCGCCCATATAATCCTGCGGTACGTCGATGGTCAGTGCCTCCATAGGCTCAACGAGCGTGCCGTTTTCATCACGGTGCATAATAACCTTCGGCTTGCCAACCTGCAGCTCGAAGCCTTCACGACGCATGGTCTCAATCAGGATGGACAGATGCAGCTCGCCACGGCCGGAAACCTTATATGCATCAGGAGTTTCAGTTTCTTCAACGCGCATAGATACGTTGGTTTTTACTTCTTTGAACAGACGGTCACGCAGGTGACGGCTGGTTACAAACTCGCCCTCACGGCCAGCGAAGGGACTGTTATTTACATAGAACAGCATGGACAGAGTCGGCTCATCAATCTTGATGCCCTTCAGTGCCTCCGGATGCTCAGGGTCAGCGATGGTGTCGCCGATGTTAGCGTCCTGCAGACCGATAAGAGCAACGATGTCGCCAGCCTGTACAGCATCAGTCTCTACACGCTTCAGGCCTTGATAGCTGTACAAACGGCCAATCTTGCCATTGCGGTTGCCGCCCTCATCCATCAGCACAATATTTTCGCCATTGTGGATGGTGCCGCGGATAACACGGCCTACAACGATACGGCCTACATAATCATCATAATCCAGAGTATTAACAATCATCTGCAGCGGAGCGTCAACATCTACGTCCGGAGCAGGAATGTTTTCCAGAATAACCTTGAACAGCGGCTCCAGAGTAGTGCTTTCGTCGTCCATAGACAGCTTAGCAATACCATTACGAGCAGAAGCCAGAACTACCGGGAACTCCAGCTGGTCTTCATCAGCGTCCAGCTCGATGAACAGGTCCAGAACCTCGTCGATAACCTCATCAACGCGTTGGTCAGGACGGTCAATCTTGTTGATAACAACAATCGGCTTCAGATGCTGCTCTAAAGCTTTACGCAGAACGTATTTAGTCTGCGGCATCGGGCCTTCATAAGCATCAACCAGCAGCAGTACGCCATCAACCATGGTCAGTACGCGCTCTACCTCGCCGCCAAAATCAGCATGGCCCGGGGTGTCAAGGATGTTGATTTTTACGCCTTCATGCATAACTGCAGTATTTTTGGAAAGGATGGTGATACCACGCTCACGCTCCAGAGCATTGGAGTCCATAACACGGTCCTCTACATGTTCATTAGCACGGAAAATACCGCTTTGCTTCAGCATAGCATCAACCAGAGTGGTCTTGCCATGGTCAACGTGGGCGATAATTGCTATATTACGAATATCATTTCTAATCATTGCTATTGTTCTCTCCTTCATGAAAAACAAGAAAAAGGATGCTTGTCAAGCGCATCCTTTACGGTATTACTAAATTATTATATGCTTTTTCGTTTTCTCTGTCAATAAAATTTTTATAGAGTTGTAAGGCTATAGGATTTTAAAGACGCGTTAGAGTGTACCAGATGCGAAGAATGGAGCCGACGGCGTATTAGAGGTACGTCGAGGCGACATTCTGAAGCAGATGGTGCGCTATAACGCGTCTAAACACTACTTCACTACGCTAGGCAGCCAAGTAGCCACCTCCGGGAAAAAGCACAAAATCACAATCTCCAGCGCCATCGCCGCGCCAAACGGAATAACGCCCTTGATTATATCCGTCATTTTGCTGTCCGGACTGATGCCCTGCAGCACGAACAGGTTCATGCCTACAGGCGGCGTAATCAGCGCCAGCTCCAGATTCAGCAGCATAACAACGTTGAACCAGATAGGATCGAAGCCAAGCTGCGTAATCAGCGGGAAGAGAATCGGCAGCGTAATAAAGATAATCGAAACCGATTCCAAAATACAGCCGAGGAAAAGCAGCAGGATGTTGATAGCGATGAACACTAGCCACTTGCTGGCCTGCATTTCCACAACCGCCGTCGTCAGCGCCTGCGGCGCATCCAGAATCGTCAGCACGAAGCCGAACAGCGTGGCGCCAATCATGATGGCGAAAATCATGCAGGTCGTCTTAATCGTGTCGTTCAAAATCTCCGGCAGGTCGCTAAGCTTGAGCGTCTTATAAATGAAGAAAGTTATCACGAGGCTGTAAATCGTGCCGATGCCGGCAGCCTCCGTCGGCGTAAACACACCGGTGTAGATACCGCCGACAACGATGACGGGCAGCATCAGTCCCCAAAAGTTTTTACGCAGCGCCTCCATGCGCTCGCTCCACGGCGCTGCCGCCTCACGCTCCAGATGACGCGAGCGGAAAACAACGATTGCCATAATCATCACTGTCATCATCACGCCGGGAACGACGCCGCTCATGAACAGCTTGCCGATGGATTCATCCGTAATCGCACCGTAGAGAATCATCGGAATCGACGGAGGAATCAGAATGCCCAGCGTACCGCCCGCCGCCACAGCGCCCAAAACCAGCGGACGGTCGTAGCCACGCTTGAGCATCTCAGGAATCGCAATCGCACCGATGGTAACGGCGCAGGCGACGGAGGAGCCGGTGATTGCCGCAAAGATGGCGCAGGCGATAACCGTCGCAATGCCAAGGCCGCCCGGCAGATGGCGCAGCCACTTATGCGCCAAATCGAAAAGGTTGTTCCCCACCTTACCGGTCAGCAGAATCTGGCTCATAAGAATATACATCGGCACGGCCGTCAGCACGAAATCGTCCAGCGACTTGTAGCCGAGAATAGGCAGCTGGTTCAAGGCGCTTTCGCCACCCATGAACGCCAGCATGCCGCTGACACCGCCGAGTCCCAAAGCAAAGGCTACAGGCAGTCCCAGGCCGAGAAGAACGAGAAGCAGGATAGTAAAGCCAGCAATCATTATTTACTTACCTCCTTCTCAAAATCTCTTGTAAAATCGTTATTTTTAATCTTGATAATATCCTCTAACAGCGTGCGGACAAGCTGCAGCAGCAGCACGCCAAAGCCCAGCGGCATCGACATCTGCGGAATCCACAGCGGCGTGCCCAGCGTCGTCGGTGCGCAGTTGTTCAGCTCCAGCGACAGCATCGCCATATCCCAGGAATAAACAGTAAAAATATAGCTGTAGAAAATGCCCAGCAGCGAGGTGAACACCTCCACATAGGTCAGCATTTTGGGCGACATCTGGGAAACAAAAATATCCACATGAATATGCTTCTTGCCTGCATAAGCCACGCCCATGCCCAAAAAGCCTGCTATCAGGATGCAGTAGGTGGAAATTTCCATAACCCATTCCGTCGGCGAGTTCAGCAGGCCGCGGGCAATAACCTCCCAGACAATGCTGAACGCGCAGTACATAACCAGCGCTCCGGCGATAACACCGACGAGCTTCGTCAGCACCTTTAAAAACTTTTCATAAATAAGCAGAAACTTTTCCACCACTAATCACACTCACTTCTAGCCGAACTTATTTAATGCAGATATCAATCAGCTCTTGACCGGTCTTGCCGGTTTCCTTCACGAACTGCTCCCAAGTAGACTTGGTTGCGTCACGCCATTTTTGCAGCTCGCCCTCAGGCACAACGTAAACCTCCATGCCCTTGGCCTTCAAATCGTCGAGCGCCTTCAGGTCCTCCTTCTTCGCATTGTCGCGAATAGCCTGCTGCACCTCTTTTGCTGCATCGGTCAGCGCCTTCTTCTGCTGGTCGTTCAGCTTTGCATAGGATTTGTCGTTAATCGCCAGCAAAAATTCCGGGCAGCCATGGTTCGTAACGGTCAGATACTTGGTAACCTCATACATCTTGCGGTCGCGCATCGCCGTCGTGCCGGAAACCTGACCATCAATCGTACCGCGCTGAATGCCCATATATACCTCGCCCGAGCCCATCGTTACACTGGAAGCGCCCAACGCCTTGATTGTTTCAGTAGAATATTTGCTGTAGCCGCGGATTTTCAAACCGGCGAAATCCTCAGGAGCTTGAATCGGCTTTTTGCTGTTAGCGAACTGCACGAAGCCATAATCTGCCCAAATCAGCGGACGCACGCCCTTCTTCTCCAGCTCTGCGCCCAGCTTGTCGCCCAAGCCGCCGTCGACAGCCTTGCCAATCTTTTCATAGGTCGGGAAGAGGAACGGCAGGTCGAACACGTCCATCGCCGGAACGATGCTTGCCCAACGGCCTACGGTATTCAAGCCCATATCAACGCCGCCGCTGATCAGTGCATCATTCATATTTTTATCATTAAACAGCTGACCTGCCGGATAAATCTGAATATCCAGGGTGCCGCCGGATTTTTCCGCCGTCTTAGCCTTCAAGTCCTGCATGGCCTTCACCAGCGGATGGCTTTGCGGCAGATGCGCTGCCATTTTCAACGTAACCTTGCCGCCGGACGGAGCAGCCTGCTTATCGGAGCCGCCACCGCAGCCAGCGATTAAAGCCATAGCAGCAATCATAGCTGCAGCAGTGAATGTTTTAGCAAATTTTTTCATAAAAAACAACTTCCTTTCCCCCAAGCATCCTTGCTTGTTTAATAAAAAATGAATATTAAAAAGCCCCTACCGGCATAACCGATAGGGGCGTGATTTACGCGGTACCACCCTACATTGTACTCTAAACCTTAACGTGGTCGGCGTCGCCTCCTACTTAAGCTTCAGAAGCGAGACTCGCAGGTGAGAAAAATGCTAACCGTCCATCAGCTTGCACCAACCGCTGACTCTCTAAAGCAGGCTAACAGCTTATTCCTGTTCCTCGTCTATGACTATTTGTTATCCACTGCGTGGAAATTAGTCATATTATAACAACACAGCTGTTATCTGTCAATATATTTTTCTCGTTTTCTTCGTTTTTTATTAATTAAATGTACAGGATGTTCCTCTGAATGGAATCTGTTCACTGATACAGAACGAAGTTTAAAGGTCACCCAGCATCTTGTCCATATACTTACGCAGCTTTTCGAGCTTCTTGCGGATAGCCACAGCCTTCGTAGCATCGCGTGCTACAATCTGCTCGATGCGCGTGCGCTCCTGCAGATATTCGCGCTCCATGCCGCGCATGTAAGCACGCAGCTCGATTGCTGCAGGCTCCTCGCGTATAATCTCGGATTCGTGCATCTGCCACTGCGTACCATGAATCTCGGCGCAGTCGCCAAAATGCGGAATATATGTCGCCGTTCCCAGCGTGCGTCCCAGCGTATCCGACAGCTCCATCGCCGCATCCAGCTCGCCATGCGTAACGAAGAAGGCCTTCGGCGTCTTCTGCATACCGCTGAACCATTTCAGCAGCTGCTCCTTGTCGGCATGGGCAGAGAAGCCCTTCATATTGAAAATCTTCGCCTTCACGCTGATGGTTTCGCCCATAATCTTTACGCGCTTTGCGCCTTCGATAAGGTTGCGTCCCATCGTCCCCTCAGCCTGATAGCCTGCAAAGACAATGCTGCTGTCCTCACGCCACAGGTTGTGCTTCAGATGATGCAGAATACGGCCTGCGTCCGCCATACCGCTCGCAGAAATAATAATCTTGCTGCCCGGCACATCGTTAATCGCCATAGACTCCTGCACAGTCGCCGTAAAGCGCAGGTTGCGCATATTCACCAGCCTGCGTCCCTGCATAGCGTATAGTGCGCGTGCTTCCTCATCGTACTCATCGGGATTCGTCAGCGTAATCTGCGTCGCCTTGCTCGCCATCGGGCTGTCAACATAAATCGGCACCTCGGGGATTTTCCCTTCGGCAAACAGCTTTTGGAAATAATAGAGCAGCACCTGCGTACGCCCTACAGCGAAGGCAGGAATAATCACGTTGCCGCCACGCTCGACAGTATCGTTCACAATACGCGCCAGCTCGCCCTCCTTATCATAGGCCTCGTGCAGACGGTTGCCATAGGTCGACTCCGTAATAATAAAGTCTGCCCCTGCCATCGTCGCCGGATCCTCGATAATCGGCTGATGCGGCTGACCAATATCGCCGGTGAAAATCAATTTGGTTGTTTCCTCGCCGTCCTTCACCGTCATCTCGACGAAGGCAGAGCCCAGGATATGTCCTGCAACCTTAAAGGTCACGCTAATGCCGGGGATAACGCTGAACTCAACGCCGAAATCATGCAGCTTGAACAGCTTCAATGCGCTATAGGCATCGTCTACCGTAAACAACGGCTCGACGAACTTGCGACCGGCACGCATGCCCTTGCGATTAGCCAGCTCGGCATCACTCTCTTGAATATGCGCACTGTCCGGCAGCAGAATCGAGCACAGCTCCTGCGTCGATTTTGTGCAATGGATATTACCGCGGAAGCCGTGCTTAACCAGCTTCGGCAAAAGGCCGCTATGGTCGACGTGCGCATGCGTCAGCACAACAGCCTCAATCTCTGACGGCTGGAATAAAAAATCCTTTTCGTTAAACGCCTTAATCAGCTTGGAACCCTGAAACATACCACAATCAACAAGAATTTTGCGCCCTGCAAGCTCGATAAGATAGCAGGAGCCTGTTACAGTACGCGCTGCACCCAAAAATGTAATCTTCATAGCAAAGCCTCCATTCTAGCAAACTCTACGATATATGTATATAATTCGCGCTTAATCAAGAAAATTCCTCTATTTGCATAACAAAAAAGACGTAAGCACTAAGCTTACGTCTACGCTTTACAATGGCAGGGGTACTAGGACTCGAACCCAGATCGACGGTTTTGGAGACCGTTGCTCTACCATTGAACTATGCCCCTATGGAGCGGAAAACGAGATTCGAACTCGCGACCCCCTCCTTGGCAAGGAGGTGCTCTACCACTGAGCTATTTCCGCATTGGCGACCCGGATGGGACTCGAACCCACGACCTCCGCCGTGACAGGGCGGCATTCTAACCAACTGAACCACCGGGCCAATGTCAAGTGTGTGCCTGACAGTTATATATATTACCATAACATGATGAGTTTGGCAAGTGTTTTTTGAAAAAAAGTTGGAAAAAATTTTTAGGGCTTAGCGGAAGCATTTTTAAGACTGCGAATAGCTTCACCTTGAATCAATTCACTTACCTATTTTTTCTGTTGCTTTAAGCAATAAATCAAAATCAGAAGTAATTTTTTGCGTTTTATTAAAAGCATCGTATTCAGCATATGCCTTTTCTAAAGCCTGTTGGCGAGATACTTTCCCCTTATCCGGCAAAATATCATAACGCCTAAATGCTAAAAACTCATTGACGCTAGCAGCAAATTCTTTCATGTCAAAGGTATTTTCACGTTCAATCAAATCCTCAATGTAATCAAAATAACCAGTCACAGCTCTTTCGAGCTGACGAATCTCTTTTTCATTCAGATAATTTTTAGCCACAGCCACATCAGATTTTAAAACTCTGCCCTCTGGTGCATTCTTCCATGTAGTAAGCCCCATATGCTCCTTTGTTCTATCTGCTTTGCTATAGATAATTTCCGCCGCAGTTTGTCCGACAATGGCATAATGAAATTTATTCTGTACCATAGCATAAAACGAACGAGTCTCCTCAGAGTTTTTATCATAATCAATGCTACACTCTGCAAATATATCTGTTATTTGCTGCCATATACGTCGCTCACTTGCACGAATAGAGCGAACGCGCTCCAGCAATTCACGAAAATAATCCTTGCCAAATACTGTCTTTCCTTGCTTTAGACGCTCATCATCCATGGCAAAGCCCTTTTGAATATATTCTTTTAGAACCTGTGTTGCCCAAATACGGAATTTTGTAGCCTTACTACTATTAACTCTATACCCAACGGAAATAATAGCATCTAAATTATAAAAAGTTACCTTCCTTTTTATATTCCGAGAGCCTTCTTTGCGAACTACCGAGAATTCCTCGGCAGTTGAATTTTCTTGTAATTCATTACTAGCATAAATGTTTTTCAAATGTAAAGATATATTATCGGAGCTACAGCCAAATAATTCAGCCATAGTCCTCTGAGTAACCCAGATTGTTTCATCCTTCACAATTACATCTACACTAACCTGCTCCTCTGGCGTATTATATATCAAAAATTGCATCTGCTTATCCATTGCTCTACTAATATCGGCCACAATAAAACCTCCATTTGTTAATAGTTTGCTGACACAAACAAATATATAAAGCGTTTCTTTAAATTCCTTACCCCAGCAGCCTTTTCAGCGCTGCCTTATTCACCTTGCCGCTTTCGTTATGCGGCAGCTCCGACAGAAAGATGAACTGCTTCGGCAGCTCGTAATCCTCAAGGCTGGCACGCAAAAGCTTCACCAGCTGCTGCTTGCTATACTCCTGCCCTGCGCCGACAAAGGCCGTCAGCACATCGGCATCGTCCACATGAACTACGAGCACCGCTGCCTCCTCCACGTCCGGCAAATCCATCAGCGCCCTGCTGACCTTCACTGCCGACACCTTGCGCCCATTGACGCTCAAAATATCATCCGTGCGCCCCAAAAAGTGCAGCCTGCCCTCAGCATCCAGCCGCCCTCTATCCTTGAGAGAAAACGGCAGACTAATACTCTCTACGTGATAAGGCGTGTCGATAAAAATCTCCTCGTCAACCACGCTGACCTGCACGCCTGCGAACGCTCTGCCAATCAGCGTGCGGTCGTCCGTCATCTCGCTGTCCTTGATATAGGTTATATAGTTCAGCTCACTGGCGCCATAGTAGAGCGTAATCTCTGCCTCCGGGAAAACCTCCAGCAGCTTGTCCGCCTCCACGCGCCCCATGCTCTGCGAGCCGCTGATGATGCTGCGCACGCGCGTATTTTGCTCACGCATAAACTTGGGCAGCAGCAGCAGCTTCGAGGGAATCAGGTAAATTACGTTCACCCCATGCTCGGCCATCAGCTCGAGCCAATGGCGCGGACGGAAGCGCTGCGTAACAATCAGCGTGCCGCCTGCTGCCAGCACGCCCATATAAATATTCAGGTTGCCTGTAAATGCCAAGCTTCCCTGACAAAAAATCACCGTCTTGTCATCTATGCCAAAAACGCGGTTCTGCTCCGGGAAAAAATCCGCCCAGCTGTGATAGCTGCGCCATAAAAGCTTGCTCTTGCCTGTGCTGCCGCTCGTCATGACGCCCATGCAGGCCGCCTCCGGTATAGCGCCCACATCGAACTGCTGCGTCCTGCTGACCTCCGTCGCGATAATCGGCACGGTTTTTGTGCCGCTGTACGCCAAAAAGCGCACGAGCTGGCGCGCAATGCTGTCCTCATGAATGAACACCGCAGGCTCGCTGTAAGCCGGCGCAGCGCGCAGCTCCTGCGCCTCCTGCACCAGACGCGCATAGGTATAGGCCTCCCTATCCTCCACGAGCGCCAGCTTCTCCTGTGGCTGCTCCTTTAGCAGCTGCAAATAATCCATCACGCTCACACCCTCTCCAGCAGCAGCGCTGTACCTACGCCGCCTGCGGCGGCTACGCTGGCCGCACCATAGCGTCCGCTGCAGCGCTTGAGTGCCTCCAGCAGGTGCAGAGTGATAATCCCGCCGCTCGCGCCATAGGGATGGCCATAGGCCAGCGCCCCGCCAAACACGTTATACTTGTCCACGCTCTGCGCAAAGCTGCGTGCAAAGAGCACGTCGATAACAGCAAAGGCCTCGTTCAGCTCGAAGTCGTCGATATCCTGCTCCGTCAGTCCATGCTTCGCCAGCAGCTTCTGCAGTGCCGTAATCGCTGTCCGCGGACTGACAAGCGGGTCGCCACCGCAGGCCGCACTGCCGACAACTCGTGCCTGCGCCTTTAGTCCATGCTCCTGCAAATACTTTTCTGAGCACAAAACAACAAAGGCTGCACCGTCATTTATCAGGCAGGAATTGGCCGCCGTAATCAGCTCGCCGCCCTCCAGCACCTTCGGCATCCTGTCGAGCAGGCGTTGGCTCATACGCGGACGAATGCCCTCGTCCTGCTCCGCGCCAAACACCGGCGCAATGATTTCCTGCAGCGCACCGCTCGCACGCGCCTCTGTCGCCAGCCTATGCGAGCGCAGTACCCACGCGTCCATCTCGGCCTTCGTAATCTGCTCACGCTGCGCCGCCAGCTCTGCACCCTCCAGCATCACCGTTTCGCGATGCACGTCCGGCATGAACTTCGCCACGCTGTACCAGCTGTCGCCAGCATAATCGGGATGATTGGGGTTATAGCCTCGGCGCGGCTGCGTCGAGCTGCTCTCAAAGCCTCCGGCGATAATGCAGTCTGCCTCGCCGCTATGCAGCTTTGCCGCCGCCACAGCAATACTCTCCAGACCGCTGCCGCATTGCACGTCGACCGTGAAAGCAGGCACCGAGCAGTCCACGCCAGCCTCAAGCGCCATCAGCCGCGCAATATTGCCGCCAGCGCCCACGCCGTTGCCCGCAATAATATAATCAGGCTCCGTAATATTGTACTTGTCCATAACCTGACTCAGCACCGCCGCCCCCAGCTTCTCCGCCGGAATATGGCGATACATGCCGTTGACCACGCCCACATAGCTGCGCAGGCCGCCTAAAATATATGCCTTCATCATGAATATCTCCTTAGAAAATAACCCTCTGCCGCCTCAGCGAGGCAGAGAGGGTATATATTATCTGTTATTGCTGTTATTAATCGCACGCTGAATCGGATAAGCCAGCGCCACAGCAGCCATACATTTCACAACATCCAGCGGAATAAACGGCAATGCGCCGGTCATCAACGCCTTCGTCCAGTCCATGCCGGTCACAAATTTCAGCTGTGTCACGCCGAAGGCATAAATCAGCGGCACGCCGATTACGCAGCCCAGCAGTGCATAGCGCTTGAAGCTATACTTCTCGCCACGCGTATAAGCGAGGAAAACAGCCGTCACCAAAAAGCCAAACAGATAACCGCCGGTAGGACCGAACAGCTTGCCCGGTCCGCCGGAGCCGCCGGTGAAAACAGGCACGCCAGCCAGACCGACGAGCAGATACACCAGCATCGTGATGAAGGCCTGCTTCGCCGTCAGCAGATAACCGGTGAGGTTAACAATCAGCGTCTGCAGCGCAATCGGGGACATGGAAAACGGCAGCGGAATAATGATATACGCAGAAATGCAGTTCATGGCAACCATGAGCGCCATCTTCGTCATATCTGCAGTTTTATTGACATTTTGACGATGAGTTTGAGTAGACATAAATACACCAGCCTTTGCATTATTTGATTACAAAAACGTTAGCAGCTCCCACATAAGCCGCCAGCTTTTCGCCGTCGTCGTACACGCGCAGCTCGTCGCCTGCATATACAGGGCTCAGAAAGCTCAGCTTCCAGTCCAGCTCCTTGAGCTGCAGCTCACGCTCCAGCCATGCTGCCATGCACAGCCCTGGAACAATCGGATGCTCGCCCTTATGGATGATGTTCTCATCACCCGTATAGGCCACGTATTCCGCAATCTCCTGCGCCGTGAACACGTGACGCGCCACGCACTCGCCCGCCGCCGCTGCCGCGTCGGCCTGCTTCGTGCCCAGCGTGCGCTTGGGCAGCACGAGGAACACGCGCAGCTCCTTCGCCACGCTGCCGTCTGCCGCCGTGCCCAGCACCTGAATCATAGCCTTGCGCTCCTTCGCCAGCAGCACGTTGTTTTCCAGCTTCACTGCCTCGCCGTGGATATGCGCTTCAACTCCGGCCAGCACCCAGCCGCCGAAAAACTTTGCATCGCTGTCTGCCAGCTTATGTGCAAGCTCTAACATTTTTGCAACATCCTTTCATGTAAGCATTGCTTAACCAATGCTTCATGTGGATATTATAAAACAAAGGGCGTAGTTAGTCAACCAAAAATACTTATAAGTTAACAGCAAAAAACTGCTGCCCAAGCTCCCGCTCTGCTAAAAATCTTCGGCAAGAAAGCAGAATGAGTGCTTAAACAGCAGTCATTATTTTAGCGGCAAAGCTCCAGCTGCGCAGCAACCTTCTCTGCCATTTCTTCCATTGTGTCATAAGCAAGCTCATGCGTCACATAATCCGGCTGCACGCAATCGAGAATCTGCTTGGCAGCACGCGTCGTAAACGGCTTGTGCTGGTCAATGCTCACGATATGCTTCCAGATAAGCTCAGGAGAGTCCTGCTCCGGCGCCTTGCGCTCAAAGGTAGTCTGATACTTACCCGACAGCGAGCAATTCAGATGCACGCCCTTGATTAAATCGGCATAGCTGCCCAGCTTTTCCACTGTGCGGCAAATGTAGTCAGCGCCTTCCTCCTCGGTACGCAGACGCGTATTCGTGTTCATCAGATGGCCGGTGTCGAGCATAATGCCGACATTCTTGCGCTCAATATGCTCAAAGAAATATTTCACCTTGCGCACATCCGTCAGACGCAGACCGGGCCACCAGAGATTTTCAAACAGCACCAGCACGTCAGAGGGAATCTCGTCGGCAATCGCGTTAAACACGTTGGCTGCCTCTGTGAGCACCTCTTTATCGTTATACTGGAAATCATAGGTGAAGGCCGTAGTATTATCAGCCTCCGCCACATGGAAAACAAGATAATCGGGAGTCTGCGTCAGCGCTGCCCCGATATTCAGGCGGATAACCGACAGCCACTCGTCGCAGCTTCTCGCCTCTTTGAAATACGTTGTGCGCTCATGGATATTGCGGAACTGCTGACGCAGGCGCTTCGCCTTCTTCGTCCAGAAATCCATCCAGTACGGCCAGTAATTCATGTGCGTGCCCCAGGTCAGCTCCTTATAGCTCGGCTTCGGCTCCTGCAGCGTATACACAAACTGCTCAATACCGTCCACGCCAAGGCGCTGCACATAATCATTCAGCGTCAGCCCTTGTTTTTGCAGCTCTTCCTCATACCAGGGAATCGCGCAGTAGTTAAACAAATGCTTTGTCATCATTCGACCCTCTTTCATAAAATACTACATGAATAACCTCATCACAAAAACTACAACGGCACCAATAGCGGCGAACACCAAAAAGGTGGGCAGCAAGAAGAAAAACACCGCCAGGATACCGCAGAGAATCAAAAAAGTCATCAGCAGGCCACTGCCGCAGCCAAAGGTATGCACCTTAATATTAGGCGGTACCTGCTGCTGGCGCTGCTCGTAGGACGCACGCTCCTCGTAAACCTCGCCACGCGGCTCACGGCTGTCCTCAGCAGTGCCTGCGCCCTCATCAATCGTCACGCCCTCAAAGGTGTCACGCTCCTCAGGACTCAGCACCTGCGCATCTATTTTAAAACGGTAATGGCAGTACGGACACTCAACCGTGCCCTTGTCTACCTCATGACCGCAAAAATCACATTTCATAGCTCCGCTCCTTTCTTATTGCAGCAGCATGAGCAGCAAGCCCTCCTCGTTCACATAACGCGGGTCATGCGTCTCCAGCGCCAGAGTCTCCCAAACCGCCGCTGCTGTACGTTCAATAGTCTGCTTCGGCACGCCATAGCACATGGACGAAACCTGCTCTATCTCATAATTATAAACATTATTCAACTTAATGAAGGCATAGATAAGGCCAGCCGCCCATATCTCTCCCACACGAAGCTTCTCCGGCACCTTAAAGGCCTGCAGAAAATCACTCCACATCGTGCGCACCAGAAAAATATCGTAAGCAGAAAAAGCGTAGGGACGCATCATCTGCCCGATAAGCTTCGTAACCCTGTCATCCAAGACCGGCTGCGGCTTATAATCCGTAACCTTCGTTTCGTAGTTGAAGCCCTCCATGCGGATATACGCCGCATAAAGCAGAGAGATATGGCGCACAAAAATCGGATTGCGATTGATAAACTCCTCCCAGCTCACCTCGCCGCCGCTGCGCACAGCGAACCAATCCTTCGCCTGTCCCAGCACCTCGAAGAAGCGCTTGCGCGATGCCTTATTCATCAGCATACCGCGCACAAAGTTCATCACCATCGTATTATTATAGAAAATATGTCCCATAAAAATGTAGCCGTCGGTATCAACGTCGCCGTCAATCGGCAGCTGCAGCAGATAACGCTCGTCCGTCAGCACATTGCGGCAGGAATACAAGCCCTCCGGCGTCTTTTCGAGCACCTCGAACAGCACCAGACGCACCTGCAAAAGCTCCTCCAGCACGTCCTTGCTCACCATGCCCTCAGCACTGAAGCCATTGGCACAGATATCATCATAGAAATGCTGCAGCGGCGTCTTATCGTCCGCCAGCATATGATAATCAAACAGAAAATAATCCCAGAAGGTCTGTGCATATTCCTCGGAATCAGGCTTTTCCTCAGCAAGCCCGCCCATCAGAATACCGCTGTACAAAAAGGTCGCACGCTCCACGTCGCGCTTATACTTCTGCGCCCCGAAAAAGGTCTGCAGAGAGCTAAGCAAATCCTGCAAACGCTCACCGATATTCAGGAAGGCCTTGTTCGGCAGGTCAGGCGTTGCATATTGGTTGTAGCGCTCATATTCGGGCAGGAAATAGCCCTCCTCGTCGAGCATCTGCACCTTGCCGGAGTCCAGCAGCCTTGCCTTAGCCTCCGCAGGCGCACTATCACTAGTAATAACTCTTTTTTTCTTAAAGAAAATATACATCTCGGACATCGTGTCCAAAAAAGCACCGATATTCTGTGGGGTGGGCAGAAAATCGGAGATATTGCGACAGCACCAGCCTACGCAGTCGATAAAATCCTCGCGCGTCATATCGCCAAGAAAATGTTCCGAATTGCCTAGGTAAATGCACATCACCGTCATATAGTTCCAGATATCAAGCAGCTCATCTTCGCTTGCACCCTGCCAGCTTTTCAGGCGCAGAAAATCCTCTGCGTACTTTTGGCGCAGCACAGTGTTCCATTCTTCATCTTGTGCATAAAAATCTTCGACTAAATCAAAAACATTAATCATTTTTTCTCCACTCATTCATAACCATATTAGTATAAATAAGTATATCATATTTCGAGGAACTTGTGTGAAATATTAATGTTTTTTTGCTGAGAAGTTCACGGAATCATAAACTTTTTGCAGCGGAACACCATTTTTGCGGGCAATTTCTGCGGCGCTGTCATACTCTACATAGCACTTTCCGCCGCAAAGCTTCACCTGCACCTCGCCATATTCCGTCTGCACCAGACCGCGCTCACGCGGCAGCATATCGCGCTGCATCAGCGTGCGGCGAATGCCAATCGTCGTCGTTTCCGCAAAAATAATCCGCTCCAGTTCTTCCCTATTTTGGGCATGACAAAGAACCGTCAGCTCCCACGCAGGACGGTTCTTCTTCATATATATGGCTGTATAATGCACATCAAGAGCACCTGCCGCCAGCAGACGTTCCATAGTGTAGCCGAGGATTTCGCCGCTGCAATCGTCCACGTCGCTTTCCAGCTTGTAGATTTCGTCATGCAGCAGCTCGTCAGCCTCGCTTACAGAGTTTTTTTTTGCGGTTCGATAAGCAGCGCACGCAGAATGCTGGGGCGCTCATATTGACGCTTGCCTGCACCCAGACCGATAGCGCAGATTTTGAACTGCTCCGGCAGCTCGTCCGTCGTCATCAGCGCAGCCGCAGCCGCAGCACCAGTCGGCGTCACAAACTCACCCTGCACCGGCAGCAGGCGCACGTTCAGGCCAAAGCTTTGCATAATATTTGCCGTCGCCGGAACAGGCACAGGTAGCACGCCATGCTGACAGCGCACAGTGCCACGCCCCTCGCACAGCTCCGGCACGATAACCTCGTCTACGCCCAGACTGTCAAAGCACACAGCAATCGCCACAATATCCACGATAGAGTCAATCGCGCCGACCTCGTGGAAATGTACGTCCTCCTTCGCTACAGCGTGAGCCTTGCCCTCCGCCTCCGCGATAATATCGAAAATCTTCAGCGCCAGAGCACGCGCCTGCTCGCTCATCTGCGTACCGTTGATGATTTCAACAACCTCTTTTAAGCCGCGATGCTCGTGATGATGGTGATGCTCATGCGGCGTATGCACATGGTCATGCTCATGATGATGCTCGTGACAATGTTCATGCTCGTGTTCATGTTCGTGGTCATGCTCGTGGTCATGATGATGTTCATGCTCATGTTCATGCTCGTGGTCATGCTCATGATGATGTTCATGTTCATGCTCGTGCTCATGGTCGTGATGATGCTCATGGCAGTGCTCGTGCTCATGGCTATGTACATGCGCAGCCACAGCCTCACCGTGCAGGAAGCTCATATCGTGGTCATGGTTCTCATGCTCTGCGTCCAGCACAACGTCGAAATCGCAGCAGTCCACACCGGCCTTCGACACACGGCTGATGCTATACGTAAAGCCCTTAGCCGGAATGCTCTGCAAGGCCTCGTCAAGCTTCGCGCGGTCTGCACCCAAATCTAACAATGCTGCCACCAGCATATCGCCGCTGATACCAGCGTTACATTCTAAATATAATTTTTTCATAGCGTCTCCCCCAATGCTTTATTTTAATATTTCGTTCATACTGCCTGTCCTGTAGCCTAAAAGGTCAAGCGTCACATAGTCAAAGCCATACTCCTGCAGCTTATTGTGCAAAGTGCTGCGCACCGGCTCCGCCAGCGCACGCTGCAGCTCGTCAGGCAGCACCTCGATACGCGCCAGATTGCCATGCACGCGCACACGGAACTGCTTAAAGCCCAGCTCCCACAAAAGCTGCTCCGCCTTATCCACAGCCGCCAGCTTCTCCGCCGTAATGCGCTCGCCATAAACGAAGCGCGACGCAAGGCAGGCAAACGACGGCTTATCCCACGTCGGCAGCTGCAGCTCATGCGACAGCAGACGGATTTCCGCCTTCGAAAGCTGCGCCACACGCAAGGGGCTGTGCACATCCAGCTCCGCCAGCGCCTTCAGTCCCGGACGGTAATCGCCAAGGTCATCCATATTCGAGCCTTCGCAGAGGACAGCGCCGTTTTCCTTAGCGATACGCAGGAAATTGCTGAACAAGGTCTTTTTGCAGATATAGCAGCGGTCAGGCGGATTTTCAGCAAAGCCCGGCACCGCCAGCTCATCAAAATCAAAATACAGATGGCGAATGCCATACTTAGCGCAGAACGCCTCCGCCTCACGCAAATCGCGCTGCGGCACCACGCCGCTGCGCGCCGTGAGTGCCAGCGCCTTCTCGCCCAGCGTCAGATGCGCCACCTGCAGCAGAAACGTAGAATCCACGCCGCCACTGAAGGCAATTATCACACTCCCCAAACGGCGCAGCTCCTCCTGCAGCAACTGCAGCTTCTCCTGCACCAAAGTGTTATTTATATTATTCTTGTCATTCATAAAATCTCCTCCTAAGGTGTTAAGAAATTATAAATCACATCCCAAAATCTACCCTCTCTGCCTTCCTTTAAAGTAAGCAATACGCTGCCAGCACCCCTCAGTCGCCTACGGCGACAGCTCCCCTGAAGGGGAGCCTCTCATCTCTGTCTGCCTCACTCCTCAAATTTCCACAAGACTGCGGAGAAAGTACCAGAGACGAAGAATGACGACGAAGGCGTACTAAAGGTACTCCTAGGAGTCATTCTGAAGTATATGGTGCTTTATACGCAGTCTACTTACAAGCAAGCCTGTTAATCTGCGTCGCTATATACCCCGCACTAAAGCCATTGTCAATATTCACCACAGAAATGCAGTTGGCACACGAATTTATCATCGTCAGCAGTGCGCTCAGGCCGTGAAAGCTTGCGCCATAGCCAACAGAGGTCGGCACCGCAATCACCGGATTACGCACCAGTCCGCCAATCACGCTCGCCAATGCGCCCTCCATGCCGGCCACCGCCACCACGCAGTTCGCCCGCTGCAAAACGTCCACCTTGTCCAACAGGCGATGAATACCGCTCACGCCCACATCATATACACGCACAACCTGCGCGCCAAAAAACTCCGCTGTCTGCGCAGCCTCCTCCGCCACAGGAATATCTGCCGTGCCTGCCGTGCAGACGGCCACGCAGCCTACGCGCTGCTTATCCGGACGCTCATACTTCAGCGTCCGCGCCACAGCGTCATACTGAATCTGCGGCAGCACCTTACGCACCAGCTCATACTGCTCCGCCGAAGCACGCGTGCCGTAAACCTCGCCATACTCGGTAAAAAGGCGCTGATAAATGCTCACCAGAAACTCGTCCGGCTTATTGCTGCAATAGATAACCTCAGGAAAGCCGGAGCGGATTTCGCGATAGGTGTCCAGCTTGGCATAGCCAAGGTCTTCATAGGCCTTATGCTGAAAAAAGCGCTCGGCCTCCTCGACGGACATTGCGCCGCTGCGCACCTGTTCGAGTACACTCTTAGAGTCCACTTTACTCCTCCTTCTATGACAAAGACTTAGCCTGCACAGCAAGCTAAGTCTCTGATTAAAATTCTATTTTCTTGTATAAGTATAACGAAAGCAGCTATTTTCTGCAAGCCATCTCGTCATTAGTTTCCTTTTTGTTCACTTTTCCGCTTACACCAGATTCTTCATCACGGCAAGCTCCATCTTATCGGACGGAATAACCTCGCTATGCAGCACAGGCAGCTCCTCCAGCGCCAGCATACGCGGCGGAATCTCTACGCCCGTCTCCTCGTTCAGCTTATGCAGCAGTGCGAACGGCTCGCCCTTCGGCTGCTCCTTATCGTCGAGAGCCTCCAGCACGCTGTCAGCAAACTTATACGGACTAGCCGTAGACAGAACGATAGTATAGGTTTCGTCACTCGTGAGGAAGCGGTACTTCTCCAGCGCACGCCAAGCCACAGCTGTATGCGTATCCATAAGATAATGATAGTCGCTGTAAATGCGGCTGATAGCCTCCTTCGTTTCCAGCTCGTCAACCCATGCGCCAAAGAACTCGCTCTGGATACGCTTGAGGTCATCGCTGTCCACCTGATAGAAGCCTTCATTATTTAAGCGCTGCATATACTCTGCCACGCGCACAGCATCACCGTCGCTGACATTGTAAAGCAGACGCTCCAGATTGCTGGATACCAGAATATCCATCGACGGAGAAATCGTTTTATAAAAATCACGGCGCTTGTCATAAACACCGCTGTTGATAAAGTCGGTCAGCACATTATTGCTGTTGGACGCGCACAGCAGACGGTCAATCGGCAGGCCCATGAGCTTAGCATAGTAGCCAGCCAGAATATCGCCGAAGTTGCCGGTCGGCACAACAAAGTTAATCGCATCACCGGCAGAAATTTTGCCTGCCTTGATAGCATCAACATAGGCGCTGAAATAATACACAATCTGCGGCACCAGACGGCCCCAGTTGATGGAGTTTGCAGAGGAGAAGGTGTAGCCCTTCTTCTCCAGCTCGTCGCTCATCGCCTTGTTGCCGAAGATTTCCTTTACACCGCGCTGTGCATCGTCAAAATTGCCCTCGATACCAAAGACCTTGACGTTTTTGCCAGCCTGCGTAATCATCTGGCGCTTCTGGATATCGCTCACGCCCTCGCTTGGATAGAACACGATAATCTGCGTGCCCTCAACATCAGCAAAGCCTTCCAAAGCAGCCTTGCCGGTGTCGCCGGAGGTCGCAACGAGAATAACAACCTTGTTCGTCTCGCCTGTCTTTTTCATAGAACGCGTCAGCAGGTGCGGCAAAAGCTGCAGCGCCATATCCTTGAACGCAGACGTCGGGCCGTGCCACAGCTCCAGCACGCCGGTATTATCATTCACCTGCACCAGCGGTACAGGATTATCACCAAATTTGTCCTTCGCATAGGCAGCATTCACGCATTCGCGCAGCTCGTCCTCGCTGAAGTCAGTCAGATATTGCAAAAGCACATCAATCGCGCGCTCCGTATAAGGCTTATGCTCCATGGCCTTAATATCCACCATGCGCATTGCAGGAATATTCTGCGGCACAAACAAGCCGCCATCTCCTGCCAGGCCACGCGTAATTGCATGAGCTGAAGATACTAAATCAGTTTTCCCTCGTGTACTTACATATAACATAATCAAGCAACCTACTTTCTCTATTCTTTTCACACACACTTTTGTGTAAATAGGCTATCCATGTTTATCATAACACATTTTATAGAAGCTAACAAGTGTAAATTACGCAAAAATCAAAGGAACTACTGTTGCTCGCGTAGCTTTTTGCAAATCTGCGGGTGCTGCGATAATCTGCATGCCGCGCTGACCTGCGCTGATGGCGATTTCCGGCCAATTATTGCTCGACTCATCCATATATACAGGATAATTCTTCTTCGCGCCCAGCGGAGAGCAGCCGCCGCGGATATAGCCTGTCAGCGGCAGAACCTCCTTCAGATGCACAAGCTCCGCACGCTTATTGCCGCTGGCCTTCGCCAGCGCCTTCAAATCCAGCTCGCCGTCGCCGGGAATCACAGCGAACATCACGCCGTTCTTATCGCCGCGCACGCACAGCGTCTTGAACACCTGCGCCGCAGGCATGCCAACCTCCGCCGCCACATGCACAGCATCAAGATGCTCCTCATCGACAGCATATTCCAGAATACGGTAATCTATTTTCAGTTCATCAAGCTTACGGCAAGCATTCGTTTTTTTATTATGTTTCATCGCAAAAAAGCCTCCTCATAACTAGAGAATTTATCTCGTCTCTGCTATAATAACACTATAATATTAATTCATGCAAGGCTTAGAAAGTTACAAAAATGTGACGAAAGCACTGCATTACTCGAGAGGATATAAAAGTGAAAGTAAAAATCATCTGCGGACAGCTGGAAATCACTCCCGGCCGTCCCGACTTAAATTATCATAAAATCATCCAGACTATAGACGAAGCGCGCAGCCGCAAGGCGGACATCCTGCTGCTGCCCGAGATGGCGCTGCCCGGCTATCTCATCGGTGACCTTTGGGAACAGCAAAGCTTTCTTGATGACTGCGAATATTATGCGCAACAAATCGCACTGCACAGCAAGGATATCTGCGTTATGTTCGGCAGCGTCGCCGTCGAAGCAGGCAAGCTCAACGAGGACGGACGCGTGCGCAAATACAACGCAGCCTTCGCCTGCCATGACGGTAAGCTCATCGGCGGCTATCAGGGTAGAAGCTTCATCATCAAAAACTCCCTGCCCAACTACCGCGAGTTCGACGACTGCCGCCATTTCTACAGCCTGCAAAAGCTCTGCGCCGAAGAAAACGCCAGCGTCAGCAGCGCTCTGCAGCCCTTGGAGCTCACCCTCCGCGGCGAAACGCTACGCATCGGCCTGATGCTCTGCGAGGACGGCTGGACAGAAAACTATCACCTCAACGTGCCGCAGACGCTCGCCCACAACGGCGCTATGCTGCTCTGCAACCTGTCCTGCTCCCCCTATACGCTCGGCAAGAACAAAAAACGCAACCGCCTCTTCAGCGCTCAAGCGCGGGAAGCAGGCATACCGTTCATCTATTGCAACAACGTCGGCATCCAGAACAACGGCAAGAACATCTTCACCTATGACGGCTGCACATCCGCCTACAATGGCGACGGCACCCTCGGCACCTCCGCAGCCATGTACGACGAAACGCTGCTGGAATTCACGTGGGATACACAAAGCAACGTCATCGAGCCAAGCTGTCCTCCGGCAACGCTGCCCATGGAGCCGGAATCTGTTTATCTTGCGCTGCGCTACGGCATCAGCAAATTTTTGCAGCAATGCGGCATCAAGCGCATGACCATCGGCCTCTCCGGCGGCATCGACAGCGCTGTCACCGCGGCCATGTACGCAGACATTCTTGGAGCAGAAAACGTACTGCTGCTCAACCTGCCCTCACGCTACAATTCGCACGCTACGCGCGATTTAGCAGCACGGCTGGCGCAGGCACTCGGCGCGAACTACGCCGTTATGCCCATCACCGAAAGCTACGAGCACACCGTTGCCCAGCTCGAGGGCACGCCCATCACCAGCCTGCACACAGGCGAGCAGTTCTGCCTGCAGCTCAGCGGTCTGGTCAAGGAAAACATTCAGGCGCGTGACCGCGGCGCCCGCCTTATCGCTGCAGCCTCCGCTGCCTTCGGCGGCGCCTTCAGCTGCAACTCCAACAAAGCAGAAATGGCCGTCGGTTACGCCACCTTCTATGGCGATATCTGCGGCGCAGTCGCCATGATTGGCGACCTCTGGAAGCATCAGGTGTATGCGCTGGGACACTATCTCAACGACGTCATCTTTAAGCGCGAGGTCATTCCCGAGGAAATCTTCACCATCCGCCCCAGCGCCGAGCTTTCCGAAACGCAGACCGTCGGCAGGGGCGGCGACCCGCTTGTATATGCTTATCACGACTACCTGCTGCGCGCCTTCATCGAAAACTGGCACAAAACTACGCCTGCGGACGTACTGCGCTGGTATGTACACGGCACGCTCGCAGAGGAGCTGGGCTGCACGCAGCAGGCCATCGAAGAAGCCTGCCCCACACCTGCTGCCTTCGTCGCTGACCTTGAACGCTGGTGGAAGCTTTTCGCCGGCTTCGCCGTTGCCAAACGCATTCAGGCACCGCCGATTCTTTCACTAACCAAGCGTGCCTTCGGCTACGACCACCGCGAAGCACAGCTCTCGCCCTATTTTTCGCGAGAATATCAGGAGCTGAAAAAGCAGCTTTTAGAAGAATAAAGTATAGTAGAATTGAAAATACCTGCAGCCTTACAAAAATCGTAGGGCTGCAGGTATTTGTGTTTTTATTATTCGTCTTTAACCTCAAGCTTCAGGACATCAGGTCTTGCATAATGACCACAGGCATCAAACTCCATGCGGCTCGCCGGCACCTTATTCATATCAAGGTCTGCATAAATAATCTCTTCCTTATCCCAGACAGGCTCCGTCACATAATGACCATATGGGTCAATCACGCAGCTGCCGCCACGGCAGACAATCTCCGGCAGCTTCTCCACCTCAGCAGAGCCGTGCAAATCCGCAGGATACATCGCCTTCGTGAAGAACTGGTCGCAGTTGATATAATAGCAGCGCCCCTCCAAAGCAATATGCTGAATCGTCGCCTGCCATTCAGGATTATCGTTCGTATTGCAGGAAATCAAAAGCGTCACGCCCTTCTGATACAGCGCCACACGCGCAAGCGGCATATAGCTTTCCCAGCAGATAAGATTGCCAATCGGTCCCCACGGACTTTCCACCACAGGGAAATACGCCTTATCCGCATCGCCCCAGACAAAACGCTCCGCACCTGTAGGCTTCAGCTTACGGTGCAGCGCAGCGATAGAGCCGTCGGGAGCAAAAATAATATTACTATTATACAGCGTACCGCTCACCGCATCGCGCTCCGAAATGCCAATGCTTACATAAGCCTTTGCCTTCTTCGCCGCCTTGCCCAGCGCCTCCGTTTCCTTGCCCGGCACAACGATAGAGCCGTCATAATAACGCTTCCAGTCAGCGCGTCCTGCCTCCTGGCGGCTGCCGACCGTAAAGCCAAAGGTCAGGCCAAACGGATAGCAGGGAATAATCAGCTCCGGCAGCACAATCAAATCTGCCTTGCCCTTGCCTGCTTCCTTAATCAAATCAACACACTTTTTCAACGTAGCATCTTTGTCGAACATAACCGGCGCCATCTGCACCACAGCTACACGACACTTTTTTTCTAAGTCTAACATTACAATTCCCCCTCAAAAATACAAAAAAGTAATGACAAGTGTAGTATAACATATTCGCGCATAAAAATATAGACTTTTTTACTAGGCTTTATTCGTTTTATCTATGCAGTATAAATTCATACAAGAACGATACTCTCCTGCTTAGGCAGAGGAAAATCCTTTATTAAGTGCTGAAGGTGTGACATTTTGTCACTAGTTGAAAATAGCAAAATCCGGTACAAAAGATTAGCTGCTACAATCTTATGCAAAACAAGCCAAGTATACATGCAGCGAGTCTTTCTGCTTGTATTTTCGTTGCATTTATGGTATTGTTTTTCTAAAGCTGAAAGTGCTAAAGAGATAACACCTTTAGATTTTGTTGTCTTTTGGAAAAACAGCCTTTTTTACCAAAGACGTTAGGTGTCTTTTGGAAAAACAACAATTTTTGCCAAAGACGTTATAAGTAAAAATACCGCCAGCTGGATGCTGACGGCAAGGAAGAAATAGACGATTTGATTGATGTTAAGCTGGCAAAGCTCAAGCGCAAGGCGGAAGAAGGCGTGGAGAGTTTAGGTTGATTTAGGAATTGACAAAAATTTACTTATAGGTTACAATAAGACTACTAGATACACCGGTATCGCTTGCGACCGGTTGAAGGCCATCGTCTTATTGTAAGGCGATGGCCTTCTTTAGTTTGTGCAGAAAGAAGTGATTAAATGGGTATACCAATTATATTTGACAAACCGTTTAAAACGTATGATGAGCAAATTGCCCATTTACGTGATGATTATGGGCTAGATATTGTTGATGAGGAGCTTGCAAAATACATCCTGTCAACTTTTTCCTACTATGATATCATCAATGGTTATCAAGAGTGCATGATGCAAAACGGAAAATTTAAAGAAGGTATCAGTCTTTTGTATCTCTACTTTTTTCATCTGTTTGACAAGGAATTTCAGAATATCTTACTCAAGAATATTTTGCTTATAGAAAATTCATTCAAAACAAAGTTGGCATACTCAATTTCTGCTCATTACGGAGTTTCTATGTATGACTATCTTGATAAAGCTAACTATAAACCAGGATATAAAGGAAAAATCTTCTTTAACATTTTAAGAACTAACATTTTTCGAGAGATTGGCAAAACAGACAAGCAAAATAACCTAATTGCCTGTACCAAACAACCGTGTAAACATTATTACGACACACATCATCATATACCAGCATGGATATTAATGAAAAACGTATCGTTTGATAAAGCAATTACTCTTTATCTGCTGCTAAAGCCAGAAGTAAAAGAAGAAGTAACAAATGCATTGATCAGTGTCGATGTACCCATAAAAGATAAAATTGCATTCCTAACATCTGCTCTAACGTTAATAAGAAAATTTCGCAATGTAATAGCTCATAATCTCAAATTTATTACCTATAACCAGAAAAGTTCAAAGCTTCCTTATAAAACAACTTTAAATTTAATTAACGAAGAATCTGCTACTACTGGCATTACCAGCTTTGATAACACTTATGGTTGCTTAATTGCTATTTTTATTTTACTAAACGATACTAAAGAACAAATTTCGTTGCTTAAGTGTTTGCAAAAACTGCTGACAGCGCCACCTCTAGGAGTAGAAGAGCTTCAGCCTTTAACGAAATATATAGTAAATCATTATTTAGAAATAACTAGCTTAGGGGCTGATTTCTCTAATAAACTGATTGGTCTTACTCGTGCCTGTATTAAAAGAGCTATCTTATCAGAGCAAAAGAAAAAAGGATTTATGGATCTCTGCAATATAATACAGTCTAAATGACACTAATAGTAGTGTTTCACATATTTTTAAATGCCGCCAGCGCAACGCTGACTGTAAGAAAACACAAACTGGTCGAAAAAAAAGCCGCTAAAGGCTTGAAACCAAGCGCTTTAGCGGTTACTCTTCATTGGTGATCCAGGAGGGATTCGAACCCCCGACCCACGGCTTAGAAGGCCGTTGCTCTATCCAACTGAGCTACTGAACCATATTAACTTGGAGCGGGCGATGGGAATCGAACCCACAACATCAGCTTGGAAGGCTGAGGTTTTACCACTAAACTACACCCGCATGGTCGGAGTGGCAGGATTCGAACCTGCGACACCCTGCTCCCAAGGCAGGTGCGCTACCAAACTGCGCTACACCCCGAATACAAAAGGTATTATACCATATTGATTTCTTAAAGTCAAGTACAATTCTCACAAAGATTCTTGTGCAAAATCACACCAGAATCGAGTAGGAGGCAGGTAATTAGTTTACCTACCGACCTCTCACACCACCGTGCGTACCGTTCGGTACACGGCGGTTCAAATACCATAATGCTTTAGTCTTTTAAACTCGTAATTGACGGCTAACACATAATAACCTGCCTTTACGAGTTTTTCGTTTGTTATTGCTCTGCTGAGTATGGGGCTTCCCGCTACTCTCCAATAACCTAGTCGTGTGTTTCCCCACATTTCCGCACGTTCCTTGGGAATTCCCAGTTTCTTCAAGTTTTCTCTTTTCGTCTTTGGGTTCTTCCACTGCTTCCATATGTATTGACGGAATCGCCTTCTTAGCCATTCGTCCCAGTCCTGCATTTTACGTTTCATACTTGCTATGCAGTAATAGTTCAGCCAACCGCTTACATATACTTTTACCTTGTTCATCACTACACGTACATTTCTTCCTTGATTTCTACCTGTCAGCTCTTTTAATTTTGCTTTGGCTTTCTTCAAGGATTGTTTGTGTACTCTTATCGTTACGCCTGTTTTGTTATTACCTAGCGTAAATCCTAAGAATTTGAACTTTTGTGAGTACACGCATACTACTTTGCTCTTCTCCATGTTCAACTTTAACTTGAGCTTATCTTCAAGATATTTTCTACTCGATTCCAGCAATCTTTCCGCTGCTCTTTTGCTCTTTGCTTCGACAATAATGTCATCTGCATACCTTACAATATTTACTCCTCGTCTTGACATTTCTTGGTCAAACTCATTCAGGTAAATATTGGCCAATAGTGGCGACAATGGCCCACCTTGCGGCGAACCTTCTTCTGTCTTTACTATTACTCCGTTGTCCATGACTCCGCTTTTGAGAAATTTCTTGATTAGCTCTATCAGCCTCTTATCTTTTATCCTTCTGCGAAGTATGTTGAGCAGTAAGTCATGGTTCAGCGTGTCGAAGTACTTGGATAAATCTACTTCTACTACGTATTGGTAGCCCTTTTCCGCATATTCTTTCACGTTTTCCATTGCCTGTTGTGCACTCCTTCCTACTCGGTAGCCGTAGCTTCCTTTGTAGAAAGTTTCTTCATACATTGGTTGCAGTATCTGTGCTATTGCCTGTTGTACCATTCTATCTATAACAGTTGGTATGCCAAGCTTTCGCACTCCTCCGTCTGCTTTGGGGATTTCCTTGCGTCTTACTGGATTCGGTTTATATCTTCCAAACCATATGTCAGACACAAGTTCTCGACCATGTTCAGTGCACCAAGGTTCCAGTTCATCGACAGTCATTCCATCTATTCCCGCAGCTCCCTTGTTGCCTTTGACTCTTTTCATTGCTTCGAGTAAATTTCTGCCCCGAAGAATTTCTCGCAGTA
>OQVS01000096.1_pt1 | contig 44723 bp, 29 predicted proteins | sample 1691601 | NCBI WGS metagenome assembly OQVS01 (sample SAMN03418268, study PRJEB22391) | human gut metagenome | biome: human-gut; feature: organic feature; material: feces | host: Homo sapiens | place: Tanzania | collected 2013-01 | reverse complement strand
CATCCGTTGACAAGCAATGGTTTGATATGGAGACGCACGATGGGAAATCGCTCAACAAGCCAATGGCTTCATTCCGTTTTGACAATACGCTCAACACCAAGTTAGGAATGTTTACGTTGATGATGTCTTATATCACAAAAGGCCATGAGGTGAACCAGTATCTGTACAAGCCAATGTTTTGCACAAGTGTTTCCGCGTATAAGGCTTTCTTGAAAGACCGTTTGTCGTTAGAACTCTTTATTTATGATTTGTTTGGAACAAACGACAGCCACACGATTGCTCATTTCGGCAAAATGAAGGAAACGGTGTATGATGGATTGTCAACAACCAAAGTGTCGCTTACTGTACGGTATAAGTTCAACACAACAAGAAGCAAGTATAAGGGTACGGGTGCAGGAAAAAGTCAGAAGAACAGGATGTAATCTGTCTGCAGTATCCGGTAATGGTGTAATGATAATAAATCTCTCTTTAAATGAACAATCCAATAAAATTGTTGATTAGTGGTGCAGACATGGGAGGCTTGATAGCCTCCTGTGTCTTGCGCCATGACTTCCATGAAAGCTCTCGGCATACAGATGGATTTCAAATCTATCGCATAGAAAAGGATACGCTGACGATGGAAGATGTGGCTGCATGCGACTTGTCGGGCATCCGGTATGCGGTGAATGCAACCTTGCATGACAACGAAGCCTCGTTTACTTTCGATGAAAAATGCAAGGAACGGGGCATCACCGTTATCCATGCTGTCAATCTTGGCAAGGCTGCCTTTCTCGCTGTAGAGAAACCGAAAGGCTATCCATTCAGCGAAGTAGTGAAAAAAGGAACGGATGATTTCCGTTGCTTATTGGGCAAGTATATCTCGCAGTACGGTATGTTCTGGCAGATGCCTGTGCCTTGGGTGGATGAAGCCATCAGACATTATTCTGAGGAGTCTTTCCCGCAACTGGGCATCGGGGCATACATAGCCGCCGGCTATTGTGCCAACATTCTCGCGAACCTTGCGGAAGGCAAGGAGGTGAAATATTTCCCCAAGTTCTATCTCTCGCCATTATTGGAAGAGATATGATTCTTGTATCAGGAGTTTTATGGGTTTTTGCTTGGTGGTTTCAATAATAAAACGTATTTTTGCTGATGAAAAACCAATGTATATATTAAATAAGGAGTAAGTATGAATACTTCAGTAATAAATGAGCCGCAGCTTTTGGTAACAGTATCTGATCCTACTATGTTGACAAAGCTGAAAAACGCCATCAAAATGTTGAATGGTGTTAGTTCTATTTCTATTCTGAGACCTAAGAAGACAGATTTGGAACTTGCCGAAGAGGACAAGGCGAGAGGTAGAGTAACTCAATGGAATTCTGTTGACGAAATGTTTGATACTGTTTTAGGGGAATGATGTATAAGTTTGGTACAACCAAAAGATTTGACAAGGCTTTAAAGCTTTGCAAAAAGCGTGGCTATCCATTTGTTCATTTTCCTTAATCCTATTCTAACAAGCACCCCATTTACGCCCCATAAACGATATAGTAGCGATTCACAAACGCCACATTTACGACCCGTAAACGGCATAGTAGCGATTCACAAACGCCCACACGGCGTGCAGCAGATACCATCCTGCCTTGCCAACCTTCAGGTTGGTTTCGTCAACAGTGATGCCAGCTCCGGCTTCGTCTTCGACCTTAGCTTGACCACCGAAGTCGTTACCCCAGCCTGCCTGAGGAGCAAACTTGAACTGCTCGCCGGCATGGAGATAAATGATTGTCCAGAAGTCGGTATCAGAACTATGCACTCTCACGAGCGGCTTCCAGCTTGACTCGCCGCCGTTTCCCCAATTATAGTTGCTGCCAGTGAGGTAAAGTTTAGGGTCCTTCAAACCGGTCACGCTGTATGTTCCCTCAAGCATATTGAACTCAAGCTTGTATTTGCTGAAGTCTGACGAAGCCTTGAATGTAATGTTGCCGCCCTCGTTCTTGTAAGAGAACTTGCCTTCTGCATTGTCTGGTGTGGCAGAGAGCACATTGTCCCATGACTCCACGTCAGAACCGTCGGCCTTGAATCCGCTCTGCGGAACGACTTTGAGTTCAACTGTCACGTCGCCTGGAGACGGGATGGTAACGCTGAACACAGGGTCGGCATAAGGATCGCCGCCGCCATTCACCAGCTTGTATTCATCCTTGCGCTGCTTTGACCAGTCGTCGAGAGAGCCTACAAGATAATAAGCATTGTCGATGAACGGAGCCTTCGGAGTGGCAACGACAGAAATCTCGCCTGCATCAACAAGCAAAGCCTGTCCGTTTGACATAACGTCAGAATAGACATGTCCCTTGAACTCGCGTGCAACAGGCTTGCTGCCGTAAGCCGTGACTATCTTCTCCTGAAGGTCGGCAGTCTGCACATTTCCATCGCTGGAAGCGCTCACTTCCTGCTCGTCCATTTTCTGAGCCAGGCTTTCATCGGCCGGAGTGAGGATGATACGCGAATTCTTAAGCGTTGTGTTTTCCGGCAGGGCTGCCTCGGAGAGAGTGAAGAGCTTCACCTGCTCACCGGCATTTGCCAAATCCACGGCTCCCGTTGCCGTTGCGGCGAAGCCCGGTATTGTGATGGCGTTCTCCGGACCGTTATGCTGCGGATTAGCCCAGTCGTCGTAGTCGCCGTTGCAGCTGGCGAATGCGAATCCTGCCAGTGCGAACAAGCTATATAATAATGACTTTTTCATTGTTGTTTGGTTTTAGTTGTTTGAGGGACTATCGGTGGGTCTAAAAGGACTAATAGGCTAATAGAACCGATAGGACTAATAGGGCCGAAAATCCCTCTTGATTTCAGTTTTTCAATCTTTCAATCTTTAGTTTTACTTCACTTCTCCAGTCCACTTGTCGAAGTCGATGTAGAGCTTCTGTCCGGCTGTACACTTCACTGAGTACTGGGCACCGAAATTCTTCTCCCATGATTCCGGAGGATTAGCGAAGAAGAGTGAGCCTTTGACCAGCGTGAACTCAGAATCATACCATGCAAAGCCTGGAATCTTGACGGATGCACGCAGCTCGCCGCCGGCGAGGAATGCCGGTGAAACCCACTGACCGGAAGCATCGGCAGGAGCCGTGAGCTTGAAGCTGTCGTTGAACTCCCATACACCGTTGTTCACATTACCGATGAGGTAAACCTCTGCCGGATAAACGATGAGGTCGTATAACATCTGCTTGCCGTCGGCACTGATTTCGGCCTGGAACAGGAGCGTGTACCATCCGCCCTTGGCAACCTTGATGTTGTTGTAGTCATCCTTATTGCAGGTAATGCCGGCATCAGCCTTATCGTCCACGCTGCGCAGGTTTGTATAGTCGAGATAGCTGCCCTTGGTCACAGCCCACTTGAAGTTTGCGTTGTCCGGCACATATATGATTGTCATATAACTGCTCTTGGAGTTGGAGAGATGCGGCACGACCTTCCAGTCTTTCCATGCCTCCTGGATTGACGAACCAATCACGAAGAGGTTGTCCGGATATGACACCTCCGGTGCCTTGTATTCAGCATGAACCTTAGGCAGGGTGATGAAGTTGGAGTATGTCTCACCGAGATTCTTGTCCACGCCGCCGTTGATAACGGCACGCAGGCGGATGTAAATCGGCAATACAGCCGGCACAGTCTTTTCTTCAGGATTTGCCGTCAGATACAAGTCTGCCACGGCACTGTTGAGCTCGCTGCCGCTCACCTGCATATTTGCCTTGGGATATGAAGTGGAAAGCTCCTTGAACGGGGCATCGGCATTGCCCTCTGTGAAACTCTTGTCGAGCGAAACCTGCACGTAGTAGTCTACAACGTACGGCACGTTGCCGCCGTAGTTAGGCTGCGAACAGGTGAGGTTCACGCTTTCAGACCTTGCCAGGTCATACGTATTGTTCTCAGCATAAGCCGGAGTGTTGAGCACGAATCCTTCGGAAACGTGGCTCAGGTCGAGCGTCGGGTTACTGTCGTCGTCCTTATCGCACGAAGCGAAAAGCATAGGCAGTGCCAACAGCACGGGCATCATTATTCTATATATTGATTTCATGATACGTCTTCTTTTTCTTGTTTATGAATCTGTTTGCTGTTCTCTGATTAATAATCCGCATTCTGCGTCATGTTCTTGTTGCCGGAAATCTCGCTCGCTGGGATAGGATAGATCCAGTAGTGGGCATCCACGCCACGTCCGTTCTTCTGTCCGCCCTTGAAGCTCCAGAGATACTTGCTGCCAGTGTAGAGACCGAAACGGTTGAGGTCGCTGCGGCGACGGCCTTCGAGATAGAACTCGCGGCACCACTCGTCGATGAGTAGGCTCTCGGTCACACTTGACGACGGTGTACGGTTTGCACGCTTCTCAAGCTCGTTGATGTCGCTGAGTCCGAGGTCACCCTCGCCCAGACGGAACTTTGCCTCGGCACGTGTGAGATAGATTTCAGCGAGACGGAACAATGGTACGTCGGTATCACAGAAGTTGTCGCCGTGCGCTTTGCCGTTGTCTGAGCGCACGTTGGTCCACTTCACGATGGAGAGTCCGTTGAGGAAGCCCGTTATTTCCTTGCCAGGCTCAAGTGTGCGCAGGTCGTTGCCGTCGGCACCGCCAACTCCGGCATAGAATATGGCGCGGTCGTCGTTGGCTGCTGCCAGAATCTGCTTCGTGCTTCCGCCGAGCTTCTCGTCCATAGAGATAACGTCTGCCTCGGTCAGCTTGGATGCGTCGATTTTGTTGTCCTTGATGTATGCTGCATAATCGTCAGAGTTTGCCATAGGCACATCGAGTGCAGGGAAGAATTTCTGGATGAGGTCCTTCCTTGCGAAGACACACTGCCATGGATTTGTCTGATAGTAGTAAGGCATACCGCTCTTGCGCGTACCGTTGATGAGCATCGTGGTTGCGCCGTGGTTGCGGGTCTTCAGTCCGTCCTGACGGATAGGCAGGATTATCTCCTTCATAGCCTCGGGGTTCTCGTCGTTGTCGGCCATGAAGAGCTGCTGGTAGCCGGAATAGCCGTTCTTCTCTGCCTTTGATAGGTCGTAGGCACCTGACTCCAGAATCTTGTCGCAGTACTGCTTTGCCTTTGCGTAATCCTTCACAGCTCCGTCGGTATATACCTCGGAGTTGAGGGCGAGGCGTGCGTGGAGCGCGTATGCAGCTCCGCGGTCGGCGCGTCCCCAGTCAGCAGCCGTGTGGTATGCTCCCACTTCCTTCAGTATCGGCTCGATGGCTGTCAGCTCCTCGTCAATCCAGTTGTAGAGGTCTGCACCTGCCTTTTCTACAGGGAATTCGGCGTTGTATTCAGTCTTGAACGGTGCCTTGTGGAAGAGGTCGAGGAAGCAGTAGTAGTGCAGAGCGCGCAGGAAGCGTACCTCGGCTATCACGTCGTCAGACATCTTTCCAGTCTCGTAGCTGATGAACTGGTTGTAGAGTGTGATGTCGTAGGCGAGACGCTGGTAGCACCAGTTAACACGCAGCGAACTTGAGTTCCATGCCATATTCGTGATAGGCGCCATATCGTCGTCTTTCTGCCATGCCCAGAGAATTTCGTCGGAGTTGAGCTCCTGCAGGTTGAACACTGTGCGGTAGAATCCGCTCTCTCCCTCATTCACACTGAGGTCTGCCTTTCCGTCAGGACCTTTCTGTCCGGTGAGGCCGAGGGTTCCATATTGCTTTGCCAAAAGCTGTTTGGCATCGTATGTATTTGATGACTGCGGGTCAATCGGCGAAATGTTCAGTTCGTCGGCGCACGAAGCCATACCGAGCGAAAGCAGAGCCAATGCAGCAGTCTTTATTGCTATATGTTTCATGATTTAAGTCTTTATTGCTTTTTTTACTTGTCTACTCGTCCACCCGTCTGCGTGTCTTTTCATCGACCCGCCGACGTGCTTTGTCCGTAAACGCGCTTTTAGAAATTGAAGTTAACACCAAGCTGGAAGCTCATTGGACGTGGGTACGGATCCCTGTCCACACCGTTTGCAACCTCCGGGTCGAGTCCCTTGTACTTTGTGATGATGAACGGGTTCTGCGCTGTCAGGAACACGCGTCCTGAGAAGTAGTCCTGTCCAGCATACTTGAGCAGTGCCGGGAAGCTGTATCCGAGTGTGATGTTCGAGCACTTCAGGAATGAGGCGTTGCGCACGAAGTAGTCGCTCAATCCGCATCCGTTTGATGTCTTGCCCGTGAAGCCGAGTTCCAATGCCGCCGGAGTTGTGTTGACAAAAGCTCCGTGATTGTAGATACCGTCCTTGCAGATCTGTGAGCGCTCTGCCAGGTTGTAGTCGTATACATAGTTTCCGAGCGATGCTCTGAGCGAGAAGCTGAAGTCCCAACGCTTGTAGAGAATCTTGGATGTGAGACCCATTATCACGTCGGCTGCCGGACTCTTGTAGTAGTAGCGGTCGTCGGCGTTAATCTGGCCGTTTCCGTCGCGGTCTACGTAGACACCTTCAATCGGCTTGCCGTTCTCGTCGTAAACCTGCTGGAACACGTAGAATGCGTTGACTGGCTCGCCAACCTTGTGGCGCTGTATACGCACGTCAGTACCGCCTGCGGCATTGGTACTCTCGTTCCATACCCAGTCCTGCTCGCCTGCCTTGAGGGATCTTACTTCGTTCTTGTTCCAACCCACGTTGTAGGTGAGGTCCCAGGTGAAGTCCTTTGTAACGACTGGCTTCACGTCGAATGAGAGTTCAAGTCCGTAGTTGCGCAGCGAACCCACGTTCTGCAGCAGCTTGTCACCGAGTGTGGTTCCTGCCACGGATGCCACTTCTGCGAGAAGGTCGTCGGTGTTGCGGATGTATCCGTCGAGACTGAATGTGAACCGGTTGTTCAGTGCGGCGAAGTCGATACCGGCATTCCAAGTTTCCGTAGTCTCCCATGTCAGCTTGTCGTTGTATTTGTTCGGACGAACGGTATGTATGTAGTCGCTACCGAAAGGATAGTCGGAATACTGGTCGCTCGCCACATAGAGAGGCATATAGTAGAAGTCCTGGTCGATGTTCTGCTGTCCGGTCTTACCCCATCCCAAACGGAGCTTCAAGTCGTTGAGCCACTTCACGTTCTTCATGAACGACTCGTTGTTTATCTTCCATGCAAGGGCTGCTGATGGGAAATATCCCCACTTGTGTCCCTTGGCGAAGCGCGATGAACCGTCGGCACGGAACGTGGCGGTGATGAGATAACGGTCGTAGAACGAATAGTTGAGACGACCGAAGTATGAAACGATGGAGTTGTGTGTTGCCCACTCTGTCTCAGAACGTGGCTTCGGGTCCTTTGCTGCTCCTGTCACGGGGTCTGTGCCCTGTCCGTATGAGCCTGTTCCTGTGCGGTGGTAGTGGCTCTGTTCGGCACCTCCCATGATATCGATGTCGTGCTTGCCAAAGGTGTGCATATACTGTGCGTAGGCATTGCCCACGATATTGTATTTCCAATATCCCATATGGCCTATCCAGCCGTAATAGTTATTGGAGAAAGAGTATGGGCTGTTGGTTTCGTTCTGCTCGGTGGCTGTATACTGCGCTCCGATGCTTGCATGGATGTGCAGATCCTCAAAGCCATGAATCTTATAGTCTACCTCGGCGTTGCCGCTGTAGTCGTTGGCGTGAGCATAGCAGTGCTTGTTCATAAGCTGTGCCACAGGGTTCTGCGGAACGTTTCCGGCATCCGGTGTCTTGTTCCATGCCGGATTGCTGAACTTGTCATATGACATCAGCGTCTGGTAATATCCGCCTGTCATCCAGTAGTCTGGGTCGTCGGTCCTTACAGGGCGTGTAGGGTCCATTGCCATGGCTGAGCCCACTGCACCGCTGTCTGCATAGCGGTTCTTCTCATACATGTACTTGGCTGTGATGTTGAAGTTCAAGTGTTTGTCGAAGAACGACGGTGCGAGGTTAATGCTCGTGTTGAAACGGCGCATCCAGCTGGTCTTCAGGATACCGTTGCCGATATTGTAGCCTGCACTGATGCGGTATGGCATATTCTTCAAGCCGCCAGTAACGCTCAGGCTGTGGCTTGTCGATGCCGTGGTACGGAAGATTTCCTTCTGCCAGTCGGTGTCGGCATTGCCGAGCAGGTCGGTGTTGCAGCCCAGCTTGTCGGCGAGGTCTCTGAACTCGGCGGCATTAAGGGTTTCGAGCTTCTTGCGGATTGTGGAAACGGTAAAGTCGCCGTTATAGGAGAATGTAGGCTTCTGTCCGGCACGTCCCTTCTTGGTGGTTACGATAACCACACCGTTGCTGGCGCGCGAACCGTATATGGCTGTAGCCGAGGCATCCTTCAATACGGTGAAGCTCTCGATGTCGTTAGGGTTGATGTTGGCAAGGATGTTGCTCATTCCGGTTGCCGTGTTGTTGTCGATTACGAGTCCGTCGATTACGTACAGAGGGTCGTTGTTTGCCGAGAGCGACGCACCTCCACGGATGCGGATCTGTGCTCCTGCGCCCGGCGCACCGCCTGCGGTCTGCACATCCACACCGGCCACCTTGCCCACGAGCATATCCGTGGCATTGTTGGTGATACCCTTCGAGAGTTCGTCCGGCTTCATTGCCGTCACGGAACCGGTGAGGTCGGTCTTCTTGGCACGACCGTAACCAATCACGACAACCTCGTTCAGCTTGTTGTCTGCCTCTTCCTGGAGAATGATGTTGATGTTCTGTCCTGCATGGGCGGTTGCTGTCTCGTAACCGATGTAGGAGATTCTGATTACAGACTTGGCGTCTGCCTTAATAGAGAAGTTTCCGTCGAGGTCAGTTATCGTACCACCATCGGTACCGTCTACACGCACCGTGGCTCCGATAATTGGTTCGCCGGTTGAATCCTTCACGTGTCCCTTCACGACAACCTGTTGTCCGAAGGCACTTGCCGTAAGAAACAAACCGCCAGTCAAGGCTGCCGTCCTCAGGGCGTTGCTTAGTTTAACCTGCTTCATCATTGTTAGCTGTTTTTATTATGTTATTTAAATTAATAGTTCTGCACTATTTTTATTTTGTATAGCTAAGACTTTCTAAATCATCTCGGGCAATACACCTTATTTATATATATAGAGGCGAATACCCTGTCCGCAACATCAGCGAACAATACGTTTTCATTATCTTCTGTATAGGTATTGTTTGATATCTGCTGCAAATATAGGATGTATTATGATACGTTAAAACTTTTTTTGTGCATTTTTACGTTTATGCATCGGCAAACGTTTGCATTGAACAGGATTTCAAACCGAATTATGCCTATAAACGACAAATCCAGTAACACAACAATACCGAAAACGGCACAATAAACACCATTGCAGAGGCTACACGTGCAAACGTTTGCAATTTCTTAAACAAAATACATTGACTTATGGAGAACAACATTGGAAAGTTTGCTATATCTTTGCAGCAGAAATCACTACGCTACCTATGAACGAAAGCCAAACAACGACAATGAAGGACATAGCCGAGCACTTCGGCGTATCCATTTCCACCGTATCTCGCGCATTGAGCGGAAACAATCGCGTGAGGAAGGACAAGCGTGATGCTATCCAACAGTTTGCCAGAGAACATAACTTCTATCCGAACGACATAGCAAAGTCACTCAGATTCTCAAAAAGGCAACCAGTAAAGCTGATTGGAGTAATCGTGCCGGAACTGACACACTATTATTTTTCGTCGGTGCTCACGGGCATAGAGGAAAGAGCATCGGAGCGCGGCTACCGCATCATTATAACTATGAGCAAGGAGAGCTTTGAACGAGAAGTGCAGCTCTGCCAAATGTTCGAGGCGCACCAGGTGTGTGGTGTAATCGTGTCGCAGGCCAAAGAAACGACGGAATACGAACATTTCAAGGCTCTGCAAAGTAAAGGCATAACACTGGTGTTCTTCGACAGAATATGCACGGGCGTGAATGCAAGTCTCGTTGTCGTGGACGACTATATGGGGGCATACAACGCCGTGACGCATCTCATCAGTACGGGATGCAAGCGCATCGCTTTCTACGGAATGGCTGGAAACACTGTGATTGGCAAGAACAGATACAACGGCTATCGCGATGCACTGCTGAAAGCTGGATTGCAGCCGAACGACAATATGGTGTTCGACTGTGAAAACAGAGATGAAGCAGAAAGAATAACGCCAGAGGTGCTGAAAGGAGACAACAGGCCGGATGCCTTCTTCTGCGTGAACGACGACACGGCAATCGGCACAATGTATACAGCAAAACGTATGGGATTCAGCATTCCTGACGACATTTCGGTTTGCGGATTCACTAACGGCAACCGTGCACGTGCCTGCGAACCGCAGCTGACAACTGTGGAACAGCGCGGCGTGGAGGTTGGCAGAGAAGCTACAGACATTCTGATTGACAAGGTGGAGGGCATCACTCCGAACGACAAAGTGGAAAAACGAGTGGTGAGAACAAGACTTGTCGTCAGAGGTAGTTCGAGATAATGCAGCCGACACTCTTCCATACTCTGGCTTAACAATGCCATACAATATTTATAAAATGCCATACTCCTTTTTATATATTATATACAACCGATTATTCTTGGCTTAATACAAACAAAGAAAAATTTGGTATAATACAGATAAAGAGGAAGTTGGTATAACACAGATAAAAAAGAAAAAACGAAAAAAAAGAAAAAACGAAATAAACATAATCACCCTATGAAACAGAAAAAAGATCTTAGCTTCTGGAAGCTATGGAACCTCAGCTTCGGCTTCTTTGGCGTGCAAATTGCTTATGCCTTGCAAAGCGCCAACATCTCAAGAATCTTTGCCACTCTCGGCGCAGACCCACATTCGCTTAGTTATTTCTGGATTCTGCCACCGCTGATGGGCATTCTTGTGCAACCCATCGTGGGAACACTGAGCGACCGCACATGGTGCCGCTTTGGCAGACGCATTCCATATCTGTTCATCGGCTCTGCCGTTGCTGTTGCAGTGATGTGCCTGTTGCCAAACGCAGGTTCGCTCGGTATGGCGGTGAGCACGGCAATGGTGTTCGGACTGATATCACTGATGTTTCTCGACACAAGCATTAATATGGCAATGCAGCCATTCAAGATGCTCGTAGGAGATATGGTGAACGAAAAACAAAAATCACTCGCCTACTCCATACAGAGCTTCCTGTGCAACAGTGGCTCTCTCGTGGGCTACGTGTTCCCATTCTTCTTCACGGCTATCGGCATAGCCAACGAAGCCCCAAAGGGCGTGGTGCCTGACTCTGTGATATATTCATTCTATATCGGTGCGGCTATACTTATCCTCTGCGTGCTCTACACTTCATTTACTGTAAAAGAGTGGAATCCGAAGGAATATGCCGAATACAACGAACTGAAACCTGAGGCTGAAGAACAGAAAGCCAACTGGATAGAACTGCTGAAGAATGCCCCGGCTATGTTCTGGAAAGTGGGACTGGTACAGTTCTTCTGCTGGGCGGCGTTCCTTTATATGTGGACATATACCAACGGAACGATTGCTGAAACGGTGTGGAACACAACTGACGTTTCAACCGCTGCATACCAGGAGGCTGGCAACTGGGTTGGTGTACTCTTCTTCTGCCAGGCTTTGGGCAGTGTGGTATGGGCTATGGTACTGCCGAGATTCAAGAATGAAAAATTAGGATACGCCCTCAGCCTCATCATTGGTGCCGCAGGCTTTGCCATACTGCCGTACATCAACGACAAGATGCTACTCGTCATGCCGTTCGTACTTATTGGCTGCGCATGGGCGGCAATGCTTGCAATGCCGTTCGCATTTGTGACCAATGCACTGGAAGGCTATGGCCACAAGGGAGCATACCTGGGACTATTCAACGGTACAATCTGTCTGCCGCAAATCATAGCAGCGGCAATAGGCGGGCACATACTCTCGCTCATTGGATCACACCAGTACAGTATGATGACTGTGGCAGCCGTTCTGCTCGTGCTTGGAGCTGTAAGCGTGGGCTTCATAAAAGACAAGAAATCTATTTTGTAAAAACTACATTATGATATAATATGATGAAAATACATTTTATCCTTAACTATTCTACAGACTTCGGTCAGGACTTGCGGTTGAACATCTTCGACGGCAAATCTGCAGAACCGACATCATACAGTATGAACACTGCCGACGGCAAAACATGGCAGTGCGACATCGAACTGAAGGAGGCTCCCGAAAAAGCAGACTATTTCTACAGTCTCGACAACAGCGGACATGAGGAACGCCACGAGTGGCAGACCATCATTCACCGCATAGAACTGAACTGTATAAAAGCAAAGGAATACACAGTCTACGACAGATGGACTGACATTCCGCAGGATTCATATCTATACAGTTCGGCATTCACCGACTGCGTGAACCGTCGCCATCACGAGGAAACAGAGCCAACCGGCTATAACAAGACACTGCGGCTCGTGGTGCGCGCCCCACAACTGAGGAAGGGCGAACATCTGCTCGCCTGTGGCGAAGACATATATATGGGCAACTGGCATACCGACCACGCCATAAAGATGTATGAGCACAACTACAATGAATGGACTGTAGACCTCGACATTGAGGCTTTCGGAAACAAGAAGCAAATAGAAATGAAGTTCATCGCCACTGACGACAAGGGCAACACGCTATGGGAAACAGGCTATAACAGATGCCTCCAGCTGCCAGAGATGAACGAAAAGGAAGTTTGCGTATACGAACTCGACCAAGCTTTCTTTGAGATATGCGACACGAAACTCGCCGGAACACTCATCCCTGTGTTCTCGCTGCGCACAAAGGGGAGCTTCGGCGTGGGCGATTTCGGCGACCTGAAGATGATGATTGACTGGGTTGCCGAAACCAACCAGAAGGTTCTTCAGGTACTGCCAATCAACGACACGACATCCACCCGTTCATGGACAGACTCATATCCTTATTCCGCTATCAGCATCTTCGCCCTGCATCCACAATTTGTTGACCTGCGCCAACTGCCGAAGATTAAGGACGCGAAGCAGGCTGAGGAGTTTGAAGCTTTGCGCAAGGAACTGAACGCTCTGCCGCAGATTGACTACGAGCGAGTAAACAACGCAAAGACTGAATACATGCGTATCATTTTCAAGCAGGAGGGTGAAGCAACAATGAAATCGCTCGACTTCAAACAGTTTGTGAAGGACAACGAGCACTGGCTTGTACCTTATGCTCAATACTGTCATTTCCGTGATACCTTCGGCAACGTTGATTTCTCCAAATGGAAAGGACACGAACAGTGGCATGAAGCGGACAGAGGCAATCTGCTCAACCCCCGCTCCAAGGAATACAAGGATGTGGCATTCTATTATTATGTGCAGTTCGTGCTGAACATACAGATGCGCGCTGCCCACGAATACGCTATGGCACGCGGCGTGATACTGAAAGGCGACATACCTATCGGCGTGAACCGCAACGGCTGCGACGTATGGCACGAGCCACAGTATTTCAACCTCAACTCCCAGGCTGGTGCTCCACCAGATGCATTCTCAATCAACGGACAGAACTGGGGACTCCCCACATACAACTGGCAGAAGATGATTGATGACGGATGCGAATGGTGGATACGCCGCTTCCAGAATATGTCGAAATTCTTTGATGCCTACCGCATCGACCACGTGTTGGGCTTCTTCCGCATCTGGGCTATCCCTACATCGTGCGTCCACGGACTGCTCGGACAGTTCTCGCCAGCCCTCGCCATGACACGCGAGGAGATTGAGGGCTACGGACTGCATTTTCAGGAAGAACTGTTCACTACGCCATTCATCGCCCGTTGGGTGGTAGACCGCGTTTTCGGCATCCACGCCGAGGAGGTGATAAACAAATACCTGAACCACGAACACGACGACATCTTCTCGCTGAAGCCAGAATACGACACGGAGCGAAAGATTGAAGCTGCCTTTGCAGGAAAGGACACCGACACGGACATCTGGATTCGCGACGGACTTTATGCCCTCGTTGCCGACGTGCTCTTCGTGCGTGACATCAACGACAACAACAAGTTCCACCCGAGAATTACGGCACAGATGAACTTTATGTACGAGGCACTTGTGGACAGCGACAAGGATAAATTCAACCGTCTATACAACGACTACTATTACCGCCGCAACAACAACTTCTGGTATAACGAGGCGATGAAGAAGCTGCCAGTACTGGTGCAGGCCACACGCATGCTTGTATGTGCAGAAGATTTGGGTATGGTGCCCGACTGTGTGCCATGGGTGATGGACGAGTTACGCATCCTCAGTCTGGAGTTGCAGCAGATGCCTAAAGACCCGAAAGTGACATTCGGCGAATTGTGGAAGAACCCCTACAGAAGCGTTTGTACGCTCTCCACCCACGATATGCCTACTCTACGCCAATGGTGGGACGAGGACTGGAACCGCACCCAGATTTACTATTCATCACAGCTCTGCCGCGGAGGTGCAGCACCTCATCCACTGCCTGGTTGGCTGGCAAAGGAAATCATCACAAACCAGCTCACTTGTCCGTCGATGCTCTGCATCCTATCACTGCAAGACTGGTTTGCCATCGACGAGAAGCTCCGCCTGGCTGACGCTGATGCCGAGCGCATCAACATCCCGGCCAACCCACGCCATTATTGGCGCTACCGCATGCACGTGAACATTGAAGACCTCATTAACAACAAGGAATATAACGATAACATAAAAGAACTGGTTAAGTTGAGATAATAATCCAACTCCCCCAAGGAGAGGAAGCGACACACATACTGCCCCTCCTTGGGAGAGGATGAAGTTAGTATTATTGTATGAAGAAATTAGCATTTATAGGATTGGCGCTGATTCCCGTGTGGGCAGCGGCGCAAACAGTGACATCGCCCAACGGCAACGTCGTGGTAAAGTTCTCGCTATCGGATAGCGGACAGCCCACTTACGAGATGGTCTACAAGGGAAAGACCGTATGCAAGCCCTCGCATCTCGGACTGGAACTCGCCAAGGACAAGCACGCCTCGAAAGGCATGAAGGAAACCGACCTCATGGACGGATTCAAGGAAACCGACCATAAGATAACGAGCTTCGACGAGACATGGCGCCCCGTGTGGGGAGAGACGGCGATGATACGCAACAACTACAACGAAATGCAGGTTGACCTGAACCAGCCTTCGTCGAACAGAAACATCATCATCCGTTTCCGTGTATATGACTACGGCATGGGACTGCGCTATGAGTTTCCACAGCAGGACGAACTGAACTATTTCGTCATCAAGGAGGAGCACACGCAGTTTGCAATGAACGGCAACCATACGGCGTATTGGATTCCCGGCGACTACGACACGCAGGAGTATGAATACCAGATTACGCCCCTCACCGGCATCAAGGACATAATCCGCCGCGACCGCGAGAAATACAAGAGCAACTCGTCCACTACCGTATTCTCCGACACGGGAGTGCAAACTTCGCTCCAGATGAAGACAGCCGACGGACTGTATATCAACATCCATGAGGCAGCGTGCCTCGACTATCCCACGATGCACCTGAACCTCAACGAGAAGACCCTGACATTCGAATCATGGCTCACTCCGGATGCCGTTGGCATGAAGGGATTCATACAGACACCATTCAACTCGCCGTGGCGCACAGTGCTCGTGAGCGACGACGCCCGCGACATGCTCTCATGCAAGCTGACGCTCAATCTGAACGAGCCATGCAAGATTGAGGACACATCATGGATTCACCCGACGAAATACTGCGGCGTATGGTGGAACATGATTGTGGGAAGCAAAAGCTGGAGCTATACCAACGACTATCCTTCGGTGCGCCTCGGCGAGACCGACTACAGCAAATGCAAGCCCAACGGAACGCATGGCGCTACGACATCGGAGGTGAAGCGATACATCGATTTCGCTGCCAAGAACGGATTGCAGGAGGTGCTTGTGGAAGGATGGAACATCGGTTGGGAGGACTGGTTCGGACACCAGAAGCTCGACGTGTTCGACTTCGTCACTCCTTATCCGGATTTCGACATCAAGTATCTCAACGACTATGCCCACTCCAAGGGCGTGAAGCTGATGATGCATCATGAGACTTCGGCTTCGGCTATCAACTACGAGCGCCATTTGGAGGATGCCTTCAACCTGATGAACAAGTATGGCTACGACGCCGTGAAGACCGGCTACGTGGGCGACATCATCCCCCGCGGCGAGTATCACTACAGCCAGCTGATGAACAATCATTATCAGCGCGTGGTGGAAGAGGCCGCCAAGCATCATATAATGGTGAACGCACATGAAGCTACGCGCCCCACCGGTATCTGCCGCACATGGCCTAACCTTGTGGGCAACGAGAGTGCACGCGGAACGGAATACGAGGCTTTCGGCGGTTCCGTGCCCTACCACACCGTGATGCTGCCGTTCACCCGTCTGCAGGGCGGACCGATGGACTACACGCCGGGCATCTTCGAAACCCGACTGTCGGAATGGAGCGACAACCAGAGCTTCGTGCATTCAACGCTCTGCGGACAGCTCTCGCTCTATCTCGTGATGTACAGTCCGCTGCAGATGGCTGCCGACCTGCCAGAGCACTACGAGAAATACGACGATGCCTTCCAGTTCATCCGCGATGTGGCATGCGACTGGGACGATTCGCGCTATCTTGAAGCCGAGCCGGCGAAGTATATCACCGTGGCACGCAAGGCAAAAGGCACCGACAACTGGTTCGTCGGCGGCAAGACCGGCGAGGAGACTCACACTGCAGTCGTAAAGCTCGACTTCCTCGACAAGGGCAGAAAATACGAATGCGCCATTTATCAGGATGCCCCCGATGCCGACTACGAGAAGAACCCTAAGGCTTACCGCATCACACACCGTATGGTGAAGAAGGGTGATGTGCTGAAGATAAAGGAGGCCCGCGGCGGAGGATTCGCAATCTCGCTGATGGCCAAATAATCAGTACCACAGGGGGCAGGCTACTCCCCCTGTGGTTCCATCATTCCCCGTGACCTCCATTACTCCCCGTGGTCTTATTACTCACATAACTCCTATAAAAAACAAAACAATGAAACTCTCCACCATAATCCTATCCACATTGCTTACCACCGCCCTCCCCCAAGCTATTTCGGCACAAGGCATCTTCAACGAGATGCTCTTTGCCAAAGACAAGACTGTCTTCACGCTGAACTCTCCCACAACCCCCACCCTGCGCCTCTACGACAACGGCACAGACGGCAAGGCCATAAAGACCGTCAAGATGAAGAAGGCGGAAGACGGATTGTGGCGCGCTGAGGTGAAAGGCGACATAAGCGACAAGTTCTACACCTTCGACACCGGCAACGGTGAATGCCCCGGTCTCTTTGCCAAGGCTGTGGGAGTGAACGGAAACCGTGCCGCCGTAGTAAATATGCGCAGCACCGACCCCGATGGTTGGCTGCAAGACAAGCGTCCGGCATTGAAGTCGCCCTGCGACCTCATCATCTATGAGTTCCACCACCGCGATTTCTCCATCGACCCATCGTCGGGCTTGCAGCACAAGGGCAAGTTCCTTGCACTCACGGAGCCCAAGGCGATAGACTATCTGAAGTCGCTCGGCGTGAACGCAATACACATCCTGCCGTCGTTCGACTATGCCTCGGTTGACGAGACACGTCTCGACACGCCGCAGTACAACTGGGGCTACGACCCGAAGAACTACAATGTGCCCGAGGGCAGCTATTCCACCGACCCCTATCTCCCGGTCACGAGAATCAAAGAGTTCAAGCAGATGGTGCAGGCTCTGCACAAGGCCGGCATAAGAGTGATTCTCGACGTGGTGTATAACCATACGTTTGACATCAAGAACAGCAACTTCCAGCGCATCAACCCCGACTACTTCTACCGCAAGACCGCAGAAGGCAAATATTCCGACGGTTCCGGCTGCGGCAACGAGACGGCTTCTGAGAAGCCCCTGATGAGGGAATACATGATCGAGAGCGCCAAGTATTGGGCTGAGGAATACCACATCGACGGCTTCCGCTTCGACCTCATGGGCGTTCACGACATCGAGACGATGAACCTCATACGCAAGGAACTCAACAAGATTGATCCGTCGATTTATGTCTACGGCGAGGGATGGAGTGCCGGCAGCTGTGCCTACCCCACCGAGAAGCTCGCGATGAAGGCAAACACCTGTCAGCTCAACGGCATCGGTGCCTTCTGCGACGACATGAGGGATGCGCTGCGCGGTCCGTTCAGCGACGACCACAAAGGCGGCTTCCTTGCCGGAGTGGAGAATCTGGAGGAGAGCATCAAGTTCGGTATCGCCGGTGCCATCAGCCATCCGCAAATCGATATGGCAAAGGTGAACTACAGCAAGGAGCCATGGACTAACTCTCCTGCACAGATGATAAGCTACGTGAGCTGCCACGATGACATGTGTCTCACCGACCGTCTGCGCTCCAGCATCCCCGGAATCAATGAGGACGAGCTTATCCGTCTCGACCTCCTGGCACAGACAGCCGTGCTCACCTCCCAGGGCGTGCCCTTCATTCTCTGCGGCGAGGAGATGCTGCGCGACAAGAAGGGCGTACACAACAGTTACAAGTCGCCCGACAGCATCAACCGTCTCGACTGGAACAATCTGAAGAAGTATCCCGAGGTGTTCAGCTACTACAGTGGGCTGATTGCCCTCCGCAAGGCTCACCCTGCCTTCCGCATGGGCGATGCCGATATGGTGCGCAGGCATCTCGAATTCCTTGATGCGCCGAAGGGCGTGGTTGCCTTCCGGCTGAAAGACAATGCCGGCGGCGACTCGTGGAAGGACATCACCGTTATTCTGAATTCCAACAAGAAAGTTGAGGAAATCTCCGTGCCCGAAGGCGAATACACTGCTGTGGTGAAAGACGGCAAGGTGGACAGCCGCGGCTTGGCGACATTCAGCGGAACAAGAATCCGCGTCGCCCCACAAACGGCAATGATTCTCCACTAATATTCCACCACCTCTTACTCCAATTACTCCCATAAAAAAACAAGACAATGAAAAAATCATCCATACTCGCCCTCCTAATGGGCGCAACCATATCAATGAACGCAGCAAACAAGATTGACCGCATCGAACCCACCGACTGGTTCGTAGGCATGAAGAACCCTCAGGTGCAGCTGATGGTCTACGGTAAAGACATACGCACAGCCGACGTCACAACCGACTATCCCGGAGTGAGGATAGACAGTCTGGTGCGCCTCGACAGCCCCAACTATCTGCTCGTATACATGAACGTGAAAGATGCGCAGCCCGGTACAATGAACCTCAGATTCAGCGGCAAGGGCGTGAAGCAGACCGTGAAGTATGCCCTCAAGGCAAGGAAGATGCGCGGCGAAGACCACAAGGGCTTCACCAATGCCGACGTGCTCTATATGCTCATGCCCGACCGCTTCGCAAGCTCCGGCACCAACAAAAGCAAGATTAAGGGAATGCTCCCCTACTCCATCAACCGCAACGAACCGAGCCTGCGCCACGGCGGCGACATCAACGGCATACGCCAGCATCTGGACTATTTCAACGACCTGGGCGTGACTGCCCTGTGGTTCACTCCTGTTCTGGAAAACAACTCACCCGACAACGGCAAGCAGAGCACCTACCACGGCTATGCCACTACCAACTACTACCGCGTGGACCCGCGCTTCGGCACAAACGACGACTACTCTGCCCTCATTGAGGAGGCACACGCCAAAGGGCTGAAGGTGGTGATGGACATGATATTCAACCACTGCGGCTTCGACCACCCGTGGGTGAAGGACATGCCGACGAAAGACTGGTTCAACTACCCCGAATGGCTCTACCCCGAGAACCAGGCACGCAACAAGAAGACGAACACCATCGACGGCGCAGCCACAGTGAACGACAAATACCTGCAGACGAGCTACAAGCTGACACCCGTGCTCGACCCGTACGCAAGCCAGGTGGACATGAAGGAGACCGTAGACGGATGGTTCGTGCCCACGATGCCCGACCTGAACCAACGCAACCATCATCTCATGACCTACCTCATCCAGAACAGTGAGTGGTGGATCGAGACGGCCGGAATCGACGGCATCCGCATGGACACATATCCATACGCCGACCGCACGGCCATGGCACACTGGATGGAGGTGCTTGACGAGGAATACCCCAACTTCAACACCGTGGGCGAGACATGGGTTACGGAACCAGCATATACCGCCGCATGGCAGAAGGACTCGAAGCTCAGCGACCAGAACTCTTATCTGAAAACGGTGATGGACTTTGCCTTCTACGACCGCGTGAACCTTGCGAAGAACGAGGAAACCGACGGATGGTGGAACGGATTCAACCGCATCTACAACTCGCTATGCTACGACTATCTCTATAAAGACCCGTCACACGTGATGGCATTCATCGAGAACCACGACACCGACCGCTTCCTCGGCAACGGACAGGACACGCTCGCTCTGAAGCAGTCGCTCGCTCTGCTGCTCACGATGAACCGCATTCCGCAGCTCTACTACGGCACGGAGGTGCTGATGAACGGCACCAAGCAACAGACCGACGGCCACGTGCGCCGCGATTTCCCGGGCGGATTCCCCGGCGACAAGCACAACGCCTTCACAAAGGAAGGACGCACGAAGGAGGAGAACCAGATGTTCTCATGGCTCAGCCGACTGCTCCACTGGCGCCAGGGCAACGAACTGATAACGAAGGGCAAGCAGACGCAGTTCATTCCCGTAGACGGAGTATACGTGGTGGCACGCTCGCTCAACGGCAAGGCAATACTGACGGTGCTCAACGGCACGAGCCGTCAGAAGAAGATGCAGGTGGCACGCTACGCAGAAATAATCAACGGCACGACGAAGGCAAAGAACATACTGACGGGAAGAAGCATCGACCTGACAAAGGACGTGACGCTGCAGCCGCGCGCCACGATGATTCTGGAAATCGGACAGTAAGCATTCCACCTTGATTATATATAATAAAAACCAAAATAATATGAAAAAGAAACTACTGACATCGATTGCCGGCATAGCCCTCCCCTCTCTGCTGATGGCACAGGGCTGGCCGGCAGCCTACCAGGGGGTGATGCTGCAAGGTTTCTACTGGGACAGCTACAACACAACAACATGGAGAAACCTTGAAAAACAAGCCGACGAGCTGTCGGAATACTTCAAGCTCGTATGGGTGCCGCAAAGCGGCAACTGCGGTCATCTGTCGATGGGCTACGACGACCTCTACTGGTTCGACCACAACAGCTCGTTCGGCACGGAGCAGGAGCTGCGCTCCATGATTAACACCTTCAGCCGGAAAGGCATCGGCACGATTGCCGACGTGGTTGTGAACCACCGCAACACGCTGACCAACTGGGTGGATTTCCCTGCCGAAACATACAACGGCACCACCTACCAGCTGCTGCCCTCCGACATCTGTGCCGACGACGACCAGGGCAAGACCGCCGCATGGGCGAAGGACAACGGCTACCAGCTGAGCACAAACAAGGACACGGGCGATGATTTCTCCGGCTGCCGCGACCTCGACCACAACTCGCAGAATGTGCAGCAGAACGTGAAGGCATACCTCTCCTTCCTACTCAACGACCTGGGCTATGCCGGAGTGCGCTACGACATGGTGAAAGGCTACGACGCCAAGTTCACCGGAATCTACAACTCCGCCGCAAAGCCGCGCTTCTCCGTAGGCGAATACTTCGACTACGACAAGCAGAAGCTGACAGGCTGGCTTGAAGGCACTGCCGTGGACGGACAGATACAGAGTGCCGCCTTCGACTTCCCGGCACGCAACGTGCTGCGCAACGCCGCCAACAACGGCAACTGGGCACTGCCCGTATACTACGGCGGACTGGCGGACAGCAAGTCGTACTGCCGATATGCCGTGACCTTCGTGGAGAACCACGACACGGAGAAGCGACAGGATGCCAGCCAAGACCCACTGAAAAAAGACACACTCGCCGCCAACGCCTTCATCATGGCGATGCCCGGCACTCCGTGCGTCTTCTACAAACACTGGACCGACTGCAAGCCCGACATAAAGAACATGATTCTTCTGCGCAATCTCGCTGGCATCAACTCCGAGAGCGAATGGACAAGACTCGAATCGCGTGCCGACCGCTACGCCTTCTGCACCACCGGAACGAACGCCAGACTGATTGCCGCCGTGGGACCTGGCGCCGCCTCCTACGCTCCCGATGCCGCAACATGGGCACTTGCCGCCGACGGCCACCACTGGAGCTACTGGCTGGAACGCACAGCCGAAACCGTTGTGCCGTCGCTCCCGTCGGGCGAATACACCGGAGCGTGCACAGTGAAGCTGCGCGCCGTGTCGCACGACAGCAATGCGCGCATCGTATATACCCTCGACAGCTCCACGCCTACGGCAAACAGCAAGCAGGCATCCGACGGTTCAACCATCACACTCAACGAAGGCGAACACACGCTCAAGGTTGCACTACTGACAGCCGACGGCAATGTGGGCAGCAACATCGTGGAGCGACAGTACGCAATCCGACAGTTCCAGCCGCACAGCATAACACTATACGTGAATGCCGAGCAGGCAGGATGGAACAGAATAAACGCATGGTCGTGGGGCGGCGACGGCACCCACGCCCCAGCGAACAACAACTGGCCCGGCGACCGTCTGACCGCCACCACCACTGTCGGCAACAAGCTCTGGCACACCGTGAACCACACGATGAACACACAGGACGACTACGTGAACTTCGTGTTCAGCACCGGCGACGGCTCGCCGCAGACCGTTGACATAGCAGGCATCAACAGCAGTGCCTTCATCGAGATTCTGCCCACGACGAACAACGGCAAACATCTCTACGCCAACGTGACCGACCAGTATGCCAGCAGCATCGCCGGCACCACGGCTGCCGCCCAGACCAATGCCTGTCCGACCACAGTAATTGCCGTGGACGGCAGAACACTGCGCCGCTTCGCAAAGCACGTCAGCGCCACGGAGGCACTCGACGGACTGCCCGGCGGACTCTACATCGTGAACGGAAAGAAGATGGCAAAATAGCATGCCATAACACAGAGAACCCACAAATCGGGGTCGGTTGAGTACATCCACAAGTTCATGCGTGGCTGTGCCCAAGCGACCCCGATTCCTTTATATACGCACCCGAACTCCCACAAACGCATCCCTATACACCATACCAACACTCCAGATGCCCTATATTTCTATATTCCAAGCCACGCAACGTACGTCCCAAGCCATGGAATATATATTCTAAGCCACGCAACATACATTCCAAGCCACGCAATATAGATTACCGGGGCATCCGTTTTTCAGGCGTAAGTCCCAAAAGGGGCAATATCATAGGATTTTATTTCTGTATGTCAATTATTTAGAGTAACTTTGCAGCCGATTTTGCCCTGAGGCATTCTGTATGCCAAAGGACAAAGTCCTCCTCAAGAAGAAGAAACATATACGTATATAATAATATAAGGTAATAGAAACAGATGATTACAGTAACCAATCTCGCTATCCAATTCGGAAAGCGAGTACTCTACAAAGACGTCAACATCAAGTTCACCAACGGAAACATCTATGGTGTCATCGGTGCAAACGGCGCAGGAAAATCAACATTGCTCAAGGCTATCAGCGGAGAACTGGAACCGAACAAGGGAACAGTGGAACTCGGACCCGGCGAACGCCTCTCGGTGCTCGACCAGGACCACTTCAAGTTCGACGCATACAGCGTTATGGACACTGTGCTCATGGGACATGAGCCGCTGTGGGCAAACATGAAGGAGCGCGAAGCTCTCTACGCAAAGCCCGAGATGAGCGAAGAAGACGGTAACCGCGCTGCCGACCTGGAGCTGAAATTCGCCGAAATGGACGGATGGAACGCCGAGAGCGACGCCGCACAGATGCTGTCGAACCTGGGCATAAAGGAGGACATGCACTACAAGATGATGAGCGAACTGTCGAACACGGAGAAGGTGCGCGTGATGCTGGCAAAGGCTCTGTTCGGACATCCCGACAACCTGCTGCTCGACGAGCCCACCAACGACCTGGACCTCGACACCGTGCAGTGGCTTGAGGAATATCTGAGCAACGTGGAGCAGACCGTACTCGTGGTGAGCCACGACCGCCACTTCCTCGATGCTGTAAGCACGCAGACCGTGGACATCGACTTCGGAAAGGTTACTGTATTCTCAGGAAACTACTCATTCTGGTACGAAAGCTCGCAGCTCGCCCTGCGCCAGCAGCAGAACCAGCGTCAGAAAGCCGAGGAGAAACGCAAGGAACTGGAGGAGTTCATCCGCCGCTTCTCTGCCAACGTGGCAAAGAGCAAGCAGACTACAAGCCGCAAGAAGATGCTTGAAAAGCTGAACGTGGAGGAAATCCGACCCTCGTCACGCAAGTATCCGGGAATCATCTTCCAGATGGACCGTGAACCTGGCAACCAGATTCTGGAGGTGGAAGGACTAAAGGCGGTGGACAACGACGGCACCGTACTCTTCGACAACGTGAGCTTCAACATAGAAAAGGGACAGAAAGTGGTGTTCCTCAGCCATAACCCTAAGGCAATGACTGCACTGTTTGAGATTATCAACGGCAACCGTGAGGCTCAGGCAGGAACATACAAATGGGGCGTAACCATCACTACAGCCTACTTGCCACTCGACAATACGGAGTTCTTCCAGAGCGACATGAACCTCGTGGACTGGCTCAGCCAGTTCGGACCGGGCAACGAAGTGGTGATGAAGGGATTCCTCGGCAGAATGCTTTTCAGCGGCGAAGAGGTGCTGAAGAAGGTGAACGTGCTGAGCGGAGGCGAGAAGATGCGCTGTATGATTGCACGTATGCAGCTCAAGAACGCAAACTGTCTGATTCTCGATACTCCAACCAACCACCTCGACCTTGAAAGCATCCAGGCTTTCAACAACAACCTCGTTGGCTTCAAGGGCAACATCCTGTTCAGCAGCCACGACCACGAGTTCATCCAGACCGTTGCCGACCGCATCATCGAACTCACACCGAAGGGAACAATCGACAAGCTGATGCAGTACGACGACTATATCTACGACGACCAGCTGAAGGAACAGCGCGCCAGGATGTACGAATAATTGGCACAAGCCGGCTTTATTGGCAAGGTTTTTGCTAAGAGCATTTAAAAAGGGAATATCACTATGAGCAAGGAAAAAGATAACAAGAAAGAAAAGGAAGAGCTGAACGGCTCTGAACAGGAACTGAACACTGAGGCTGCCAACGAAAGTGCTGAAAAAGCTGAAGGTGCAGAGAAGGCAGAAGAAGCGGAAAAAGACCCGCTGGAAGCTGCCAACGAGCAGATTGCCGAACTGAAGGACAAGTATCTGCGCAGCGTTGCCGAATTCGACAACTACCGCAAGAGAACTCTCAAGGAGAAAGCAGAACTGCTGCTGAACGGTGCGGAGAAAAGCGTTTCGGCAATCCTTCCGGTCATGGACGATATGGAAAGAGCTCTCGCCAATGCCGAGAAATCCGACGACGTGGAAGCACTGCGCGAGGGAATGAAGCTTATCTTCCAGAAGTTCGAGAAATGCCTCGGCACTCTCGGAGTGAAGAAGATCGAAACCGAAAACGCTGATTTCGACACCGACTACCACGAGGCTGTGGCTATGGTGCCGGGTATGGGCGACGACAAGAAGGGCAAGGTGCTCGACTGCGTTCAGACAGGCTACACGCTGAACGACAAAGTGATTCGACACGCCAAAGTGGCAGTAGGACAATAAGAAACACGTATATGGCAAAAAGAGACTACTACGAGGTGCTTGGCGTAAGCAAGGATGCCTCAGAAGACGAAATCAAGAAGGCATATCGAAAGATTGCCATCAAATATCACCCCGACCGCAACCCTGGCGACAAGGTTGCCGAAGAGAAGTTCAAGGAGGCTGCCGAAGCATACGACGTGCTCCACGACCCGCAGAAGAAACAGCAGTACGACCAGTTCGGATTCAACGGTCCGATGGGCGGCGGCGGATTCGGCGGCGGCGGATTCGGTGGCGGCGGATTCAGCATGGACGACATCTTCTCCATGTTCGGCGATGTATTCGGCGGACACGGCGGTGGAGGATTCAATGGCGGATTCGGCGGACAGCGCGGCGGCAGGACAGCACAGCACCGTGGAGCTGACCTGCGCCTGAAGGTAAGACTCTCGCTCGAAGAAGTGGCAAAGGGAGTGACCAAGAAGTTCAAGGTGAAGAAAGACATCGCCTGCACACACTGCCACGGAAGCGGCGCCGAAGCCGGAAGCGGCAAGGAAACCTGCTCCACATGCCATGGAGCAGGCTATGTGACACGCACCACGCAGAGTTTCTTCGGAATGATGCAGACCCAGAGCGTGTGCCCGACCTGCGAAGGCGAAGGCATGGTGATCAAGAACAAGTGTAAGGCTTGCGGCGGAACAGGAGTCGTGAAGGGCGAGGAAGTAGTTGAAATAAACATTCCAGCCGGAGTGGCCGAAGGCATGGTGGTAAACGTGCCGGGCAAAGGCAACGCCGGAATGCGCAACGGTGTGACGGGAAACATACAGGTATACATCGAGGAGGAGCCGAACGACACCTTCGTGCGCGACGGACAGGATCTGATTTACAATCTGCTGCTCGACTTCCCCACTGCCGCCCTCGGCGGACAGGTGGAGATTCCGACAATAAGCGGAAGCAAGGTGAAGATAAAAATTGAGCCGGGAACGCAGCCGGGCAAGACACTGCGACTGCGCGGAAAGGGTCTGCCTGCGGTGCAGGGATACGGCCACGGCACAGGCGATCTCGTTGTCCATATCAGCGTCTACGTGCCAAAGACTCTCACCAAGGAGGAGAAGAAGGCTTTGGAAGAGATGCAGCAGAGCGACAATTTCAAGGGCGACGAATCAACGAAGAAGAACATCTTCCAGAAATTCAAGAGCTACTTCAACTAAATATCAAGGGATGGCGCATTTCAGATGCCATCCCTTTTTGTTTTACATCACTATTGCCGTTTGGAAAATAATAATTATCTTTGCACCCACATTGCCTGAATATAAACAATAGAAACATTGAACATACAACATCAACGACATGGAGTATGGAGATATGCAGGATGAAGTATTGATATATATAAGGTGAGGTGTTGACATATATGATATCGAGCATTAAACAAGAACAAAATTAAATAGAAACAATAACAAGCAAAACGATTATGAATTCCGCAGAACTATTCCTTTGGATTCTGAACAATCTGAACTATTGGGTGGTAACACTCTTCATGGCTATTGAAAGCTCTTTCGTGCCCTTCCCCTCAGAGGTGGTTGTGCCGCCTGCCGCATGGAAGGCAATGGACCCCAACAGCAATATGACATTCCTGCTGGTGATAGTGTTCGCAACCATCGGTGCCGACATCGGCGCGCTAATCAATTACTACCTGGCAAAGTGGCTGGGCAGACCTATCATCTACCGCTTCGCCGACAGCCGCATCGGACACATGTGCCTGATAGACCGCGCCGCTGTGGAGAAGGCGGAAAACTTCTTCCGCGAGCATGGGGCAGCATCCACATTCTTCGGCAGACTTGTTCCTGCCGTACGTCAGCTCATAAGCATACCGGCAGGACTGGCAGGGATGCACATCGGCAAGTTCCTTGCATTCACGACATTGGGTGCCGGCGTATGGAACACGGTACTCGCGATGATTGGATGGGCTATATATAAATATACGGACTACAAGACTACGGAGGACGTATACCACGAGGCTCTTAAATACAGCCACGAGATAGGCTATGTGCTGCTCGCACTCGCAGTGGTAGTTGTAGCGTTCCTGACATACAAGGGACTGAAGAAAAGCAAATAAAACGAAAAGAACCATGAATTACGAAGAAACAGTACAGTATCTATACGACAGTGTGCCGATGTTCCAGCAGGTGGGAGCCTCCGCCTACAAGGAAGGACTCGACACCACGATCGAACTCGACAGGCATTTCGGGCATCCGCACCGCAAGTTCAAGACGATACACATTGCCGGAACCAACGGCAAGGGCTCGTGCTCGCACTCCATCGCCGCAATCCTGCAGGCAGAGGGCTACAAGGTGGGGCTATACACATCGCCGCATCTCGTAGACTTCAGGGAGCGGATAAAGGTGAACGGGAAATGCGTGGACGAGCAATACGTAATCGACTTCGTGGAGCAGGAAAAGCACTTCTTCGAACCGCTCCATCCCAGTTTCTTCGAGCTGACTACGGCTCTGGCATTCAAGTATTTCGCCGAGCAGGAGATTGACTACGCCGTAATAGAGGTGGGACTGGGAGGCAGACTCGACTGCACGAACATCATATCGCCCATCCTTTCGATAATCACGAACATCAGTCTCGACCACACGCAGTTCCTCGGCGACACCCTGGCAAAGATCGCTTCAGAGAAGGCTGGGATAATAAAGGAGAATACGCCTGTGGTGGTGGGAGAGTTCAACGACGAGACAAAGCCCGTGTTCGACGCCAAGGCGAAAGAGCAAAACGCCGCCATCGCCTATGCCCAACAAATGCCGGAGGTGCTCTCAGCCACACCCTGCACAGAGGGAGGCATCGACTACTCTACTGTCAGCTTCGGCAATTTCCACGGCGAACTGGGCGGAACATATCAGGCAAAAAACACGAACACGGTGCTCTGCGCCGTGAAGAAGCTGATGCAGAGAGGCGTGATAAAGAGTGCGGAACCGGTATACGCCGGACTGGCAAACGTGGTGGAGCAGACCGGACTGCACGGACGCTGGGAGACACTGCAGACGGCCCCAAAGGTGGTTTGCGACACTGGCCACAACGCCGGCGGCTGGCAGTATCTGGGCAAGCAGATTGAGGCGCAGCCGTGCAAGACCCTGCGCATCGTGTTCGGAATGGTTGACGACAAGGACATAGATGCCGTATGCACCATGCTGCCTAAGAACGCCACCTACTATTTCACCCAGGCCACGACACACCGGGCAATCCCCGTGGCAAAAGTGCAGGAACACGCCGCCGCATACGGACTGCACGGCACGGCGTTCGGCAGCGTGAAACAGGCGTACGATGCCGCGCTTGCCGATGCCGACAAACAGGACTTCATCTTCGTGGGCGGCAGCAGCTACGTGGTGGCAGACCTGCTCACGTTCCTTTCATAACGCCACTCTGTGCGACAGGCAGATACTACTGCCCTGCCACACACCGACAAGAGAATCAAAATCCATCTATATGACGCAGCAATGCCATTCCCCGGCATTGCTGCGTTTTTGTATATGCTATTGCCTTTCCTTCTTCATCCGCAGTTCATACAGATCGCTGCGACGGTCGCGCAGATTGCGCACGCTGCCGTATGTATGCAGTTCGTTGAGCAGCGTGAGGTCGCAGTCGGCAACGAGAATCTGCTCCGCACCCGGCGTAGCCATGGCACGCTGTCCGTCGGTGGGGAAAGCGAAGTCGCAGGGTGTGAACACAGCCGACTGCGAATACTGTATATCCATATTGTGTACTCGCGGCAGATTGCCTACACTTCCCGCAATAGCCACATAGCACTCGTTCTCTATGGCTCGTGCCTGTGCACATATCTTCACACGGGCGTAAGCGTTCTGCGTGTCGGTATTGAAGGGCACGAAGAGAATCTGCATACCGTCTTCCGCCATAATGCGCGACAGCTCGGGGAACTCCACGTCGTAGCAGATGAGCACACCGATTCTGCCGCAGTCGGTATCGAACGTCTGCACACGGTCGCCCTTGCTCAGTCCCCAGCTCTTCTGCTCGTCGGGGGTCACGTGTATCTTCTCATAAATGTCACAGGAACCATCGCGGCGGCACAGGAACCCCACGTTGTAGAGCGCGCCGTCTTCCTTCACATATGGCATGGAGCCGGTGATTATGTTGATATTGTAGCTGATTGCCAGGTCGATGAAGCGGTCACGGATGCGCTCGGTATACTGTGCCAGGGCTCTGATAGACTGTGCCTCGCCCATGTTGTTGAACTTTGCCATGAGCGGCGCATTGAAATATTCGGGGAAAAGGATGAAGTCGCTCTTGTAGTCGCTCACGGAGTCGACGAAGAACTCCACCTGCTCGAACAGGTCATCGAGGTCCTTGTAGGCTCGCATCTGCCACTGTACCAGTCCCACGCGCACCGTCGGCCTCTTCTCCACATACGAATCCGTAGGCGGCTGATAATAGATATTGTCCCATTGCAGCAGCGTGGCGCAATGCTTCGACTCCTCGTCGTTGGGCAGATAGTTGCGTATTACGCGGCGCACGTGGAAATCGTTCGACAGCTGGAATGTGAGCACGGGGTCGTAAATCTCGCGCGAGCGCACCTTCTCTATATACTCCTTCGGGCGCATGGTGTCGGCATACTTGTGGTAGTTCGGTATTCTTCCGCCGAACATGATTGCCTTCAGATTGAGCTTCTCGCACAGTTCCTTGCGGTATTCATACATACGGCGGGCCAGTCGCAGCCCCCTGTAGTCGGGGTGTATGAACACCTCTATGCCGTAGAGGATGTTTCCGTCGGGGTTGTGCGTGTTGAAAGTCTCGTTGCCGGTCACCTTCGCATAGGTGTGATCGCCCTTCACCATATTGTAATCCACGATGATTGAGAGCGCGCAACCCACGATTCTGTCGTCCACCACAATCACAATCTGCCCCTCGGGGAAAATGGTTATGAGCTTCTTTATCTGTTCGTGCGTCCAGAACACGTCGTGGTCGGCATAGATACGCCTGAACGAACCTGCCAGCTGGTCGTAATCCTCCATACGGAGATTGCGCAGCTCCACCTTGTTGATTTTATGAGTAGATTCCATAAAACTAAATTGTTTGTTACCTTATTTACTAATCTTTTCTTCCTTGCTTATCCATGGCAATGCCACTTCTCCCCGAATCGCCATCGCCAGGATGCGGCATTGTCTACCCGGGGGCAAAAGTAACAAAAATAACAATAACTCGTCCTTTTTTCCCGAAAATTATATCCATATACCACAACTATGCCGTTTGCGATTCATTAATATGCCGTTTGCGACCCATAACTATGCCGTTTACGACTCATAACCATGCCGTTTGCGGAAAACAAACCGCCCACTGCCATATCCTACCCCATCCGCAAGCTACACTCCACCCTGCCGCACCGCCAGCGCAACACATTTGTCCTTATATATAAGGTGGCACGCCAAATGAAATGCTAAGCTGATATGACAAACAGAAAAAAGTATACAAATTTAACACCATTTGAAGTTTTTTCTTGCATTTATTTTGCCAATCTCACTTTTTTTCTTTTATTTTGCAAGTACAAAATTACTAACTAAAATATACTATATTATGAACACGAACGAAACGCCAAATTTGTGTGGTTTGAAAAGAGAAGATTTTCAAACCACAATAAACGGAAAGAAGACTGACCTGTATATTCTGAAGAATAAGAAAGGCAACGAGGTGGCTATCACCAACTACGGCGGTGCACTTGTGGCAATTATGGTACCCGACAAAGAAGGCAACTATGCCAACGTAATCCAGGGACACGACAACATACAGGACGTGATTAACAGTCCGGAACCATACCTCTCAACGCTCATCGGACGCTACGGCAACCGCATCTGCAAAGGCAAGTTCCAGCTGAACGGAAAAGAATACCAACTGCCGATAAACAACGGCGAGAACTCGCTGCACGGCGGCAAGGACGGATTCAACAGGAAGGTGTGGGATGCACTGAGAATGAACGACGAGACGGTGGTGCTGAACTACATCTCGAGCTACGGCGAAGAGGGATTCACGGGAGAAGTGAAAGTGACCGTGACATACACATTCAACGACGACAACGAACTGATTATCGACTATCTCGCTACTACAAACAAAAAAACAATCATCTGCCTCACCAACCACGGATTCTTCAGCCTTGCAGGAATCGCAAACCCGACACCCACGGTGGACAACGTGGAACTGGAGATGAACGCGGACTTCTATCTGCCAATCGACGCACAGAGCATCCCGACGGGCGAAATAAGATTCGTTGAGGGAACACCGTTCGACTTCCGCACACCAAAAGCCATAGGCGAGAGAATAAACGACGACAACGAGCAGCTCAGGAACGGCAGCGGCTACGACCACAACTACGTGCTCAACAAAAAGGAAGAAGGCGAACTGAGCTTCGCAGCACGGCTGCACGAGCCGACAAGCGGCAGAACGATGGAAGTGTACACCACGGAACCGGGAGTGCAGCTGTACACCGGCAACTTTGAGAACGGCATAAGCGGAACGCACGGTTCCACATACCCGAGAAGAAGCGCCGTATGCCTTGAGCCGCAGCACTTCCCCGACTCGCCAAACCGCCCGTATTTCCCGTCGGTAGTGCTCCGTCCGGAACAGCAGTACAAGCAAACTACGATATACAAGTTCGGCGTAAGAAAATAATTCATCTAACTAAGTATTCATTTATCTAAAAACTATTCAGCCAATGGACATAGAATATGTAAGAAGCCGCTTCATCAAGCACTTCGACGGAAAGACAGGAAGCATCTACGCATCGCCGGGAAGAATAAACATCATCGGCGAGCACACCGACTACAACGGGGGATTCGTGTTCCCGGGAGCAATCGACAAAGGTATAATGTGCGAGATACGACCGAACGGCACAAACAAGGTCATGGCATACTCCATCGACCTGAAAGACCGGGTGGAATTCGACATCGACGACGAGAACGGACCGAGAGCAAGCTGGGCACGCTACATATACGGTATCATACAGGAGATGAAGAAGCGCGGAGTGGACGTGAAGGGATTCAACACGGCATTCGCCGGCGACGTGCCGCTCGGAGCAGGACTGTCGTCATCGGCAGCGCTCGAAAGCTGCTACGCATTCGCGCTGAACGACCTATTCGGCGACAACAAGGTGTCGAAATGGGACATGGTGCTCGCCGGACAGGCCACGGAGCACAACTACTGCGGAGTGAACTGCGGAATAATGGACCAGTTCGCAAGCGTGTTCGGACAGCAGGGCAAGCTGATGAGGCTCGACTGCCGCAGCCGCGAATTCGAGTACTTCCCGTTTGATCCGCAGGGATACAAGCTCGTGCTGATAGACTCCGTGGTGAAACACGAACTCGCATCGTCGGCATACAACGACCGACGCAAGAGCTGCGAGAACGTTGTGGCCGCGCTGCAGAAGAAATATCCGGAGAAGAACATCGAGACACTGCGCGATGCCGACTGGGACATGCTCGAAGCAGTGAAAGCAGAAGTGAGCGAGGAGGACATGAAGCGCGCCGTATACGTGCTCGGAGAGAAAGACCGAGTGCTCGCCGTATGCGACGCCCTCAATGCCGGCGACTACGAAACGGTGGGAAAGAAGATGTATGAGACGCACGACGGACTGAGCAAGGACTACGAGGTGTCGTGCGAGGAGCTCGACTATCTGAACGAACTGGCAAAGGAGAACGGAGTGACCGGAAGCCGCATCATGGGAGGAGGCTTCGGAGGATGCACCATCAACCTCGTGAAGGATGAACTCTACGACAAGTTCATCGCCGACGTAAAGGAAAAGTACCAGGCAAAGTACGGCAGAGCGCCAAAAGTGTATGACGTGGTCATAAACGACGGCTCGCGCAAGATTTGCTAATGACGGAACAACGGGGATGGAGTGCAGCAGGCAGAAATGCCGTGCAGGCACTCCATTCTGCATTTATTACACCACAACACGAGACACAACACAAAAACATCGGATAACCCCCTTCTTTGCTATTTCCATATTGAATATAAAGACCTAAGCAGAGGAAAAAGTACAGAAAGGTGTAAAAGCAACACTGCATAAGAAAAAAAACTTTGGTTTTCTTGATTAAGATTAAGAAATAAATCGTACTTTTACAACCAAATTAAGAAACTCTACCTTCAAGCCCCGTTTTTTTAGTCAGGCGAGACCGGAAAAAGAAGGGGAAAGCAAGACATGGAATCTAACAAACATAGAATTATGAAATACGTAAAAAGAATTATGCTGGGAGCTACTATGGCTGTGGCAGCTCTCGCATCATGCACCACAGGAAACAAGACACAGCTGACTGTGTCGGGACTTGACCCTGTGGCATTCGACACGACAATCAACGACAAGCCGGTGAAGCTCTACACGCTGAAGAACTCCAACGGCATGGAAGTCTGCATCACCAACTTCGGAGGAAGAGTGGTTTCGCTTTGCGTGCCCGACAAGGACGGAAAGCCGACCGACGTGGTGCTGGGCTACGACAACATAAAACAATATGCCGACACGCTGAACAGTCCGAGCGACTACGGCTCGTCGGTGGGAAGATATGCCAACAGAATAGCCAACGGACACCTAAGCGTGGCAGGAAAAGACTACCAGCTGCCGCAGAACAACTTCGGACACTGCCTGCACGGCGGCAACTCAGGCTGGATGTACCAGGTGTACGACGCAAAGCAGCCCAACGACTCTACACTCATCATGACCATCGTTTCGCCCGACGGCGACAACAATTTCCCCGGAACAGTGACGGCAACGGCAACATACAAGGTGCTGGGCAACAACACGCTCGACATCACCTTTGAAGCAACGACCGACAAGGAGACCGTGGTGAACATGACGAACCACAGCTACTTCAACCTGAACGGCGACCCGTCAAAGGAAGGTATGGATATGGTGCTCTATCTGAATGCCGACAACTTCACACCTGCCGACAAGACATACATGACCACAGGCGAGATTAAACCTGTGGATGGCACACCGATGGACTTCCGCAAGGCGCACGCCATAAGCGAAACCATCAACGATACAACCTTCGACCAAATAAGGAACGCCACGGGATACGACCACAACTGGTGTCTGAACACATACAAGGACGGCAAGGGCGACGACACGAAAGTGTGCGCATCACTCTACTCGCCCAAGACAGGAATCATGCTCGAAATGTATACCAACGAGCCGGGTGTGCAGGTATACACCGGCAACTTCCAGGGAACGGGCATCGCCTGCAAGCACGGGATAAAATATCCGAAACACGTGTCGGTATGCCTCGAAAGCCAGAAATACCCCGATTCGCCCAACAAGAAAGGATGGCCGTCGCCATACCTGAAGCCGGGCGAGAAATACCACAGCCACGTGGCATACAAGTTCAGCGTGAAATAAAAGCAGACTATAATATTATCTACTAACCTAAAAAAACAGAAATAATTATGGAACTATACGATTGGCTGGTGATAGGCTTGTTCTGCCTCGCCCTGATTGGAATTGTAGTATGGGTAGTGTCCCAGAAGAACAACGACTCCGCCGACTATTTCCTCGGCGGACGCGATGCCACGTGGATTGCCATCGGCGCATCAATCTTTGCATCGAACATCGGTTCGGAGCACCTAATCGGACTTGCCGGGGCAGGAGCCTCGTCGGGTATGGCTATGGCACACTGGGAGATACAGGGCTGGATGATACTTATCCTGGGATGGGTATTCGTGCCGTTCTACACACGATCCATGGTCTACACCATGCCAGAATTCCTGGAAAGGCGCTACAACAAGGAGAGCCGCACGATACTCTCGGTAATTTCGCTCATAAGCTATGTGCTGACGAAGGTTGCAGTAACGGTGTACGCAGGTGGACTGGTGTTCCAGCAGGTGTTCGGAATAAAGGAACTCTGGGGCATCGACTTCTTCTGGATTGCAGCCATCGGACTGGTGCTCATCACTGCCCTCTACACCATCTTCGGCGGAATGAAGAGCGTGCTCTACACATCTGTACTCCAGACCCCTATACTGCTGCTCGGCTCCATCATCATACTCGTGCTCGGACTCAAGGCCGTAGGAGGATGGGACCAGGTGATGGCGATATGCTCGGCTGAACCCGTAAACCAGTACGGCGACCACATGACAGACCTCATGCGCGACCTGCGCGATCCTCAGTACCCGTGGCTCGGAGCCCTCGTAGGCTCTGCCGTAATCGGATTCTGGTACTGGTGTACCGATCAGTTCATCGTGCAGCGTGTGCTCTCGGGCAAGAACGAGAAGGAGGCACGCCGAGGCACAATCTTCGGAGCATACCTCAAGCTGCTGCCAGTGTTCATCTTCCTCATCCCGGGAATGATTGCATACGCACTGAACGTGAAATCAGGCGGCGGATTCCTGCCGGTAGACGCAGCAGGAAACGTGATCAGCGACGCTGCCTTCCCCACCCTCGTGGCAAAACTGCTGCCGGCGGGATTCAAGGGACTCGTGGTATGCGGTATTCTTGCCGCCCTCATGAGTTCGCTGGCATCGCTGTTCAACTCGTCGGCAATGCTCTTCACCATCGACTTCTACAAGCGTCTGCGCCCCGAAACATCAGAAAAATCACTGGTGCGCATCGGACAGATTGCCACCGTGGTGATAGTTATCCTCGGCATCCTGTGGATTCCTATCATGAGAAGCGTGGGCAACGTGCTCTACAACTATCTGCAGGACGTGCAGAGCGTTCTCGCGCCGGGCATTGCGGCAGCATTCCTGCTCGGTATCTGCTGGAAGAGGACTTCGGCAAAGGGCGGAATGTGGGGACTGCTCGCCGGCATAGTAATCGGACTGACACGCCTTGGTGCAAAGGTATACTACAGCAATGTGACTGATGCGGCAGACAACTGGTTCAAGTTCGTGTTCTTCGACTTCAACTGGCTCTACTTCTGCGGCGTGATGCTCATCGTATGCTGCCTCATCGTAGTGGTAGTAAGCCTTATGACCGAGGCACCGTCGGAGGAGAAAATCCGCGGACTCGTGTTCGGAACCTCAACACCGGAACAGAGAGCTGCCACGAAGGCAAGCTGGACAACGTGGGATGTAGTGAACAGCGCAATAATACTCGCTATCACAGTGGCATTCTACATCTACTTCTGGTAAACGACCTAAATCGAAAGAGTTTAATAACACACGTATAAAAAACACCCGTCTGCCCTATATTTCATAGTACAGGGCAGGCGGTTAAAACCAAGATTAACACGCCATGACAGAATTTTACAAAGAACACTCCAGGGTTTTCGTCTCAGTAGACTGCATCATCTTAGGATTCGAAGCAAACAGGTTAAAACTCCTCGTAGGCAAGAGAGACATGGATCCGGGACGCGGCGAAATGTCACTCTACGGCGGATTCGTCGAAGAATACGAGAGCCTGGACGAAGCTGCAAACAGAACACTGAAGACGCTGACCGGCCTCGACAACCTCTATATGCGACAGGTTGGAGCGTTCGGTGCCGTGAACCGCGACCCGGGAGAAAGAGTTATTTCCATCGCCTATTGCGCACTCATCAACGTGAAGGACTATGACAAGGCACTCCAAGAGGAGCACGAGTTGGAATGGATTGACCTGAACAGACTCCCGAAGATGTATTCCGACCACAACGAAATGGTGAGGGAAGCCATCGTGATGCTCCGTAGAAGAATCTCAACCGAACCGTTGAGCTTCAACCTCCTGCCGGAACTGTTCACGCTGACGCAGCTCCAGCATGTGTATGAAGCTATCCTTGGCGAGGAAATAGACAAGCGGAACTTCCGCAAGAAGATAAAGACAATCGACTTTATCGAGAAAACAGACAAAATAGACAAGCTGACATCAAAGCGAGGAGCAGCCCTGTACCGCTTCAACCAGAAGGCATACGAGGATGCGCCACGCTTCAAACTGTAAGGATTAAGGTATAATAATATTATGTTAGAAGAACTGAAAGAAAAAGTATTCCGTGCCAACCTCGATTTGGTTAAGCACAACCTGGTGATTTTCACATGGGGAAACGTGTCTGGCATCGACCGCGAGAAGAACCTGATGGTGATAAAGCCGTCGGGCGTTTCCTACGACAACATGAAAGCCTCCGACATGGTTGTAGTGGACGTGAACACAGGCAAGGTGGTAGAGGGCGACCTCAACCCCTCGTCGGACACACCCACACACCTCGTGCTCTACCGCGCCTTCCCCGAGATTGGCGGTATCGTGCACACACACTCTACATACGCCACAGCATGGGCGCAAGCCGGCAAGGACATCCCGAACATCGGAACCACACATGCCGACTACTTCCACGACTGCATCCCTTGTACCGAAGCAATGACCGCCGCACAGATGGCAGAATACGAGAAAGAAACGGGAGTGGTTATCGTGAACCGCTTCAGGAATATCAACTATGTACACACGCCGGGCGTGCTCGTGAAGAACCACGGCCCGTTCTCATGGGGTAAGGACCCCGACCAGGCAGTATACAATGCCGTGGTGATGGAACAGGTGGCAAAAATGGCATTCATTTCATTCAGCGTGAACCCCGAAACGACGATGAACCCCCTGCTCATAGAAAAGCACTTCAGCCGCAAGCACGGCCCTAACGCTTACTACGGACAGAAGAAGAAATAACAGGACACAAATAAATACAAACAAAGAAAAAACTCAAATATGATTAAGGCATTCGAGAATCTTGAGCTTTGGTGGATTACCGGAGCGCAGCTCCTTTACGGAGGGGAAACAGTGAAAATCGTTGACGGACACTCACAGGAGATGGTTGACGGTCTTAACCAGACTGGCATTATCCCAATCAAGGTGGTATACAAGGGCACAGCAAACTCCGACAAGGAAGTGGCGGCAATCATGATGGCGGCAAACAACGACGAGAAATGCGTGGGCGTAATCACATGGATGCACACATTCTCGCCGGCAAAGATGTGGATACACGGCCTGCAGATGCTGCACAAGCCACTACTACACCTGCACACACAATACAACCAGGAGATTCCATGGGATACGATGGACATGGACTTCATGAACCTGAACCAGAGCGCACACGGCGACCGCGAGTTCGGACACATCTGCTCAAGACTCAGAAAGCCACGCAAAGTGGTGGTGGGCTACTGGAAAGAAAAGAAGACACAGGAGCACATCGCCGTATGGGCACGCGTTGCAGCAGCCGTTGCCGACGCAAGGGACATGCTCATCATACGCTTCGGCGACCAGATGAACAACGTTGCAGTGACCGACGGCGACAAGGTGAGCGCTGAGCAGGTGCTGGGCTACCACGTTGACTACTGCTGCGTTTCGGAGCTTATGGAATACTGGAAGAAGGTTGCCCCGGCTGATGTGGACGCCCTCGTGGAAGAATACCACAAGCTCTACAAGATTGTGCCGTGCGAGGCTGGCGAGGAAATAGGAAAGAAGAAAATATGGAATGCGGCACGCGCCGAACTCGCCATCCGCGCAATACTGAAAGCGAAAGGAGCAAAGGGATTCACCACAAACTTCGACGATCTCGGTTCCTGGGACGACCCGGATTCGGAAGGCTTCGTAGGTTTCGACCAGATACCGGGCCTTGCATCACAGCGACTGATGGCCGAAGGCTACGGATTCGGTGCCGAAGGCGACTGGAAATCTGCCGCTCTCTACCGCACGCTGTGGTACATGACACAGGGAATGCCTACAGGATGCTCCTTCCTCGAAGACTACACGCTGAACTTCGACGGCGAGAACTCAGCACTGCTACAGAGCCACATGCTCGAGGTTTGCCCGCTCATTGCCGTTGCCGACGAGCCAGTGCGCCTGGAGGTACACCACCTCGGAATCGGAGTGCGCAAGCAGCAGACGGCGCGACTGGTGTTCAACTCAAAGGTAGGCGACGGTGTCACAGCAACTGTGGTGGATATGGGAAATCGCTTCCGCCTCATCGTGAACGACGTGCACTGCATACAGCCGAAGCCACTGCCGAAACTCCCCGTGGCAAACGCCCTGTGGATACCTCAGCCGAACTTCGAAATCGGTGCCGGTTCATGGATTCTTGCCGGAGGAACGCACCACAGCTGCTTCTCATACGACATAACACCGGAATACTGGGAGGACTACGCAGAGATGCTCGACATCGAGTATCTGCACATCGACAAGAACTCCACCTTCGAGAGCGTGAAGCGCGACCTGCGCATCAACGAGGTTTACTATATGCTCAACAAAGCTCTTAGATAATGATTATACAATGATTAGTGTTTAATGCTTGCTCCACACAAGGACAATGCATTAAACACTAAACATATAAATATGCACAGCTGGAATTTAGCAAGCAGCATACTTGCTTTCTGCTGGCAAAAAGGACAAACAGAATATGAATACATCTAAAAAAACGATACAGGACGGCAAGGCAATTCTCGGAATAGAGTTCGGCTCGACGAGAATAAAGGCTGTCCTCATCGACGAGAACAATGCCCCAATAGCACAAGGCAGCCACGAATGGGAGAACCAGCTCATCGGCGGTCTGTGGACCTACAGCATCGAGGCTATATGGAACGGCGTGCAGAACTGCTATGCCGACCTACGCAACAACGTGAAGAGCAAGTATGGAGTGGAGATTGAACGGCTTGCCGCCATCGGAGTGAGCGCAATGATGCACGGATACATGGCATTCAACGACAAGCAGGAAATACTTGCACCATTCCGCACATGGCGCAACACCAACACAGGAGCGGCTGCCGCCGAACTGTCCACGCTGTTCAATTTCAACATACCGCTGAGATGGAGCATCTCTCATCTCTACCAGGCAATACTGAACAAAGAGGAGCACGTGAAAGACATCACCTTCCTGACCACACTCGCCGGCTACATACACTGGCAGATTACGGGAAAGAAGGTGCTCGGCATCGGCGACGCATCGGGTATGCTGCCCATCGACTCTACTACAAGGAACTATTCTGCCACAATGGTGAAGAAGTTCGACAAGCTGGTTGAACCCTACGGATTCGGCTGGAAGCTCAACGACATCCTGCCGCAGGTTCTCTCCGCAGGCGAAGATGCAGGAAGCCTCACAGCCGAAGGTGCAAAGAAGCTCGACATATCCGACCACCTGCAGCCAGGCATTCCGGTATGTCCGCCCGAAGGCGATGCCGGAACGGGAATGGTGGCAACGAACGCTGTGAGACAGCGCACAGGAAACGTTTCTGCAGGAACTTCCTCATTCTCGATGATTGTTCTTGAAAAGGAACTCTCGCGTCCGTACGAGATGATAGACATGGTGACGACCCCCGACGGAAGTCCGGTGGCAATGGTACACTGCAACAATTGCACCTCTGACCTGAACGCATGGGTAAACCTATTCAAGGAATACCAGCAGCTGCTCGGCATACCCGTTGACATGAACGAGGTGTTCGGCAAGCTCTACAACCACGCCCTTGAAGGCGATGCCGACTGCGGCGGCCTCATCGCCTACAACTATATATCCGGCGAACCCGTGACAGGTCTCGCCGAAGGCAGGCCACTCTTCGTGCGCTCGGCAAACGACAAGTTCAACCTTGCCAACTTCATGCGCGCCAACCTCTACGCATCAGTCGGAGTGCTGAAGATTGGCAACGACATACTCTTCAACGACGAGAAGGTGAAGGTAGACCGCATAACGGGACACGGCGGACTGTTCAAGACCAAAGGCGTGGGCCAGCGTGTGCTCGCGGCTGCAATAAACTCCCCAATCTCCGTGATGGAAACAGCCGGCGAAGGCGGTGCCTGGGGTATTGCCCTGCTCGCATTCTACCTCGCAAACAAGAGAAATGACGAAAGTCTTGCAGATTTCCTCGACAAGGAGGTATTTGCGGGTAACACTGGCACGGAAATTGCACCGACAGCAGAAGAAGTGGAAGGCTTCAACGCCTACATAAAGGAATACCTTTCCTGCCTGCCGATAGAGAAAGAGGCAGCAAGAGTGAAAAGGGGATAAGCGAAAAAGATATTCGTCCTAATCAATTAAACTATATAGAAAAAAATGAACGAAAAGAAGATTATGAACAGAGCGGCAGATAACATCCGTATTCTTGCTGCATCTATGGTTGAAAAAGCCAAGTCCGGTCATCCAGGCGGTGCCATGGGCGGTGCTGACTTCATCAATGTGTTGTTCTCCGAATTCCTCGTATGGGATCCGGACAACCTGGAGTGGGAAGGCAGAGACCGTTTCTATCTCGACCCGGGCCACATGTCTCCAATGCTCTACAGCGCACTTGCTCTGCAGGGCAAATTCACGATTGAAGAACTGAAGCAGTTCCGCCAGTGGGGCTCCCCCACTCCCGGCCATCCGGAGCGTGACGTAAAGCGCGGCATTGAGAACACGTCTGGTCCGCTCGGACAAGGTCATACCTTTGCCGCCGGAGCTGCCGTTGCCGAGAAATTCCTCCAGGCAAAGCTCGGAAAAGAAGTCATCAAGCACAAGATCTACGCATATATCTCTGACGGTGGCGTGCAGGAGGAAATTTCGCAGGGTACCGCACGCATTGCCGGCAACCTCGGTCTCAACAACCTTATCATGTTCTACGACTCCAACGATATACAGCTTTCCACAGAGTGCAGCGTCGTTATGAACGAGGACACTGCAGCCAAATACAAGGCATGGGGATGGAACGTGGTAACCATCAACGGCAACGACCCCGACGAGATTCGCCAGGCGCTGAAAGACGCGCAGAACGAAGAGGAGCGCCCGACGCTCATCATCGGAAAGACAATCATGGGTAAGGGCGCGCTGAAGGATGACGGCACAAGCTATGAGTGCAGCATCAAAACCCACGGTGCCCCACTCGGCGGCGAAGCATACATCAACACCATCAAGAATCTGGGCGGCGACCCGGAGAATCCATTCGTAATCTTCCCCGAAACAGAAAAGATATATGCCGACCGCAAGGAGGAACTTCGCAAGATCGTTGCCGAGCGCCACGCTGAAGAGAAAGCCTGGGCTGAGGCAAACCCGGAAAAGGCAGCACAAATGAAGGAGTGGTTCAGCGGCAACGCACCGAAAGTAGACTGGTCTGCCCTTGTGCAGAAAGAAGGCTCAGCCACACGCGCCGCTTCGGCAGCATGCCTCGGCGTTCTTGCAGAACAGGTTCCGAACATGATCTGTTCTTCTGCCGACCTCTCGAACAGCGACAAGACCGACGGATTCCTGAAGAAGACACGATCCATCGTGCGCGGCGACTTCGGGGGTGCGTTCTTCCAGGCCGGTGTGAGCGAACTAACAATGGCCTGCATGTGTATCGGTATGTATCTGCACGGCGGCGTGATTCCTGCTTGCGGCACATTCTTCGTGTTCTCCGACTATATGAAACCAGCTGTGCGTATGGCAGCATTGATGGAAGTACCCATCAAGTTCATCTGGACTCACGACGCATTCCGCGTAGGCGAGGACGGACCGACCCATGAGCCAGTTGAACAGGAGGCACAGATACGCCTGATGGAGAAGCTGAAGAACCACCACGGCAAGGACAGCGTGCGCGTGTTCCGCCCGGCAGATGCCGACGAGACAACCGTATGCTGGAAGATGGCTATGGAGAATATGGAAACTCCTACCGCCCTTATCTTCTCGCGCCAGAACATCGCCAAGCTACCTGCCGGCAACGACTACGAACAGGCTCGCAAGGGAGCATACGTAGTGGCAGGTTCCGACGACAACTTCGACGTTATCCTTCTTGCCGACGGCTCTGAGGTTTCCACTCTTGTTGCCGGTGCAGAACTCCTGCGCAAGGACGGCATCAAGATTCGTATCGTCAGCGTACCGAGCGAAGGCCTCTTCCGCAACCAGAGCAAGAAGTATCAGGAGAGCATCCTGCCGGCAGGAAGCAAGATTTTCGGTATGACGGCAGGTCTGCCTGTAACTCTCGAAAGCCTTGTCGGTGCCAACGGCAAGGTGTTCGGCATGCCGAGCTTCGGATTCTCTGCGCCTTACAAGGTGCTCGACGAAAAGTTGGGCTACACGGCAGAGAATGTATACAAGCAGGTCAAGGAATTCCTGGCATAACTAAAAAAACGAAACTGAAGGGGGAGAATCCGGGGGTACACAGCCCCTGGTATCTCGTCCTTTCATAAATAACTCTTTAAATCAAAATCATTTATTAACCCTTAAAAACTTAAAGACTATGGAAGTAAAGACAATCGGATTGGCATGCGACCACGCTGGTTTCCCACTCAAGCAGTTCGTAATCCAGTATCTTGAAGCAAAAGGCTACGCTTACAAGGACTTTGGCACTTTCAGCGACACAAGCTGCGACTATCCAGATTTCGCTCATCCTCTGGCAGAGGCAATTGAGAGCGGCGAGTGCTATCCAGGCATCGCAATCTGCGGTAGCGGCGAAGGTATGGCAATGACTCTGAACAAGCATCAGGGTGTGCGTGCCGGACTGGCTTGGATTCCAGAGATTGCAGGGCTCATCCGTCAGCACAACAATGCAAATGTTCTCGTAATGCCGGGTCGATTCATCGACAACAAGACTGCCGAGAAGATTATGGACGAATTCTTCAAGACTCCTTTCGAGGGCGGACGCCATGAAAGAAGGGTTGAAAAAATGCCTGTGAAATAAACAGCACCAAAACCACAGAGCATCAACAACAAAATAATTAATCCGCAGGTATGGGACAACTTTCCCAACCTGCGGATTTTTATATTTCCGATCATTACCGCCTTTCTAATATCAGAAGCAGTTTTGGTATTTAACTTCAATTCACATTTCAACCTTCATAATTTAACACTTACCTTTCGGATTTATTTACACTATTATTTCCTTTTATAGTCCATTCCATACCGTTAGCCGCAACATACACAATCCGTGACTACAGCTGTTTTTGGAAAATGCAAACGATTAAGAAACAAAACATCCGATTTCCACCTCCAGGAGCACCCCATACCCCCACTTATCCATCACAAACTCTTCAACCGTTCAATATGAACGATTAAAGCGTTTCTATCAAATGGCCGCATTTTTCGTTGTCTCTCATTCGCGAAAGAAGCATAACACACTGAACAGCAAGACATTGCACGAACGACTAAATTTTACCATTTTTCCGAACGAAATTCCATTTCCGCGAAAATACGCGATTCTCAGAGCGTCAGCCTCCACAAGATTTAACATTTAAATGTTT
>OQVS01000095.1_pt1 | contig 45158 bp, 38 predicted proteins | sample 1691601 | NCBI WGS metagenome assembly OQVS01 (sample SAMN03418268, study PRJEB22391) | human gut metagenome | biome: human-gut; feature: organic feature; material: feces | host: Homo sapiens | place: Tanzania | collected 2013-01 | reverse complement strand
GTTCCACCAGTGCGCCGTGGAGCTTATACTGGAGGATGAGGGTGGGGATGAAGATGGAGATGGCCGAGGGAATGAGCAGCTCCTCGATGACACCTGCTGCCGTGATGCTTCCCACGTTCCACAGCATGATGGTCGTTACGTCGCCGATGGGCGAGAAGGCGCCGCCGGCATTGGCCGCGAGGATGATGAGTGAGGCATAGATGATGCGGTCGCTATGGTCGCGGACCAGTTTGCGGAGCACCATGATCATGACGATCGTCGTGGTCATGTTGTCGAGGATGGCCGACAGGATGAACGTCAGTGCCACCACACGCCAGAGCAGACCTCGTTTCGACTGCGTCTTCAGCGTGTCGCGGACGAAGTTGAAGCCACCATACTGATCGACCACTTCCACGATCGTCATGGCTCCCATGAGGAAGAAGAGGGTCGTGGAGATGCTGCCCAGATGCTCCTCAATGATGGTGTTGATGCGTGAGGACAGCAGGTCGGTGGTGACGCCAGGCAGGTAGTCGGCCGGATGAACCATGTAGAGGGTCCAGCATGCCACGCACATCAGCAGCGCGACGGCTGCCTTGTTGATATGGGTTGCGTTTTCGAGGGCTATGAGTGCGTAGCCGACGACGAAGACGACAATGATAAGAATGGTTATAAATGTCATTTCTTTGTTGTTCTGATAGTGTTGGCGTAGGCTTGGGCAGGTTTCGTCTGCCACAAGCCTACGCGTTCAATATAGTATTAGAAAAGTCCGGAGATGGCTTCGGCCGCTCTTCCCTCGAAGTAGCGGATGTTGCCGTCGGGATGAAACATCAAGTCGTTGTAACGGAACAGTTGGGCTGCGGCAAACTGCTTGTCTGCCGATACCAGTGCCTCCAGTCGGACGTTGCCGAGTGATTTTTCGACGAGTTTCCCCGTCTCTTGTACCACGGCGGGAAGCTCCTCGTCGGGGGTCTGCATGATGCGGTTCAGTTCGCCGGCCCGGTCTTGCGGAAACTCCAGGATGACGGCAGTCAACTTGCTGCCGGTCGGTTGATATACTGCGGTCTTGCAAAGACCAAAGAAACTGCTCTTGACCTCAATACGGTCGTCACCCACGACCGTGCCGGCCATGAGCATATTGTGTAAACTTGCCATAGTTTTCTGTATTGTTTTGTTGATAAAAAAGGTACGGGATAGATGGGTGATGCAGACGTGCCACACCTCCCCCTAAGAAAGTCTCCTATAGGAACAATACAGTCGTGCTAACAGAGCAGCCGTCTCAGCGCGAAGACAAAGTAGTCGCTTGAGACAGCAGGCAGGAATGGGGACGTGTCGGTCTTGGAGACCCATTCCGCCAAATGGTTTTGAAGGTGATTCGTCAGGAGCGAATGGTGCGTGCGGCTCGTCGTTCGCTCTGGTTTTCCAATGCTTGAGGGAAGAATCCGCTGGGGACGGGAGTTGCAAATGCGCACTAAGTTTTGCGCATTCACTATCACGGCGCCTGTGGCCTTGCCATTGTCCGTGATACACTCTACCGGTATGAACTTCTTCTTCTCCTTGCCGTTGTTGGCGGACAGGTCACAAGGACTGCCCAGCAGAATGGTCAGGAGAAGCAGAAGTATCTTGACGTATCTTCTCATTGGGGTGCAAATGTACGAAAAAGATTCGGAATAAAGCAAGGCAGAACGGCTTGTTTTTTGAAAAAAGTCCTATTTCCCCTTGTTGGGCGTGTCAGAGCCACTCGTCGAGGCTGGCCTTGGCCTCCACGTGCCGTTCTATCTCGTCGGGCAGCGAGGGGAAGAAGTCTATGCCCGTGATGCGCTCCACCTCATCGACGGTGTTGACATAGTCGCCTTTTGGGCGATTGCCGTCCCCGTTCTTGTAGATGAAGCCGATGGCCTTCGGTTCGCCCTGCATGCAGAGCACCACCTTGAAGAAAGCCTCGGGCACGGTGACGCAGTGTGCTCCTATCTGCTTGTGATGGCCGCGGTAGAGGATCGGGCCTGCCACGATATAGATGTCGCCATAGGTCTCAGCCCATTTGCGACATTGTATCTCCATCTCGTTCCAGTCGCCACGGTTCAGACTTGGAGCTTGCGGACAGATGTTGGTCAGCAGAAAACTCTCCCTCATCGCCTGCTGGCTCCATTTGTTGTCGCCTGCTGGACACATGTGACCGCGGTCGAAACCAGACCGGGCGTAGTCGTGGGTATTGACGAGAACGCCGGGCGCCTCCGTGTCCTCCATGAAGGGAATGCCCTTGCGCTTCGCGGGACCCGTGAGACGGTCGCTTGTCAGGTGCCAGGCCACCCAGTTGGGGATGAGCAGGTCTTCGTTGTAGGACACCGTATACCCCGTCCGCCTAAGGATGGCCTCCTTGCGGTCGGTGAGTTGGGCGGGTATTTCCAGACCTTCAATATCGCCTTTGGTTTCGGTGGCCTCTGCTGGTGCCTTTTGGTCGTCGAATTGGCTTTCCGTCCGTATGTTGTTGTTTCCTGTTTCCTGGGCGGATGGGGTCTGGCCCTTGGAGGAAGGCATGCAGCTCGCCAGTGCCAGTGAGGCAGCGAGGGCGGTAGTCAGCAGGGAGGCTTGCTGACCCTTGGCAAACGTGTGGAGAGATCGGACTGCTCCCAGAAGAGCGGAGCACAGTTGGTGGTAAGCGACGTGAGTCATAAGGCGATTGGTGGATATGGGTGTGAAAAAATGGCGAAACCTTTTACGCTCCGCCTTGTGTTTTGGGGGGCTGTGTCCCGTGGGGTGAGGGCCGGACGGCCTACTTCTTGTGTCGGTTGGCTCGTCTTTGGCGGTATTTGGCCTTCTGTTTGGCCGAGCCAGAACCGTGTGCGCCAGTGATGTATTTCTTTTTCTTGGCCTTCGTCTTCACCTTGCCGTCGTCCTCCTTCGGTTTGGAGGCGGGGCGAAAGACGATGCCGGTCTCGATGACTTCGTTGATGGACTTCATGCTGTGGATGGGGATTATGGATGATGGTTGGCGGACGACAAGGGGCACAAGCGCCTTGATTGCCGTCCGTCAGCCATTCTATGGATGATTAGTGGTGGAAGAGACGCACATGGGTGAATGCCATGGCGATGCCATACTTGTCGCAGGTGTCGATGACATGATCGTCGCGGATGCTACCGCCAGCCTGTGCGATAAACTCCACACCGCTGCGATGGGCACGCTCGATGTTGTCGCCGAAGGGGAAGAAAGCATCCGATCCCAGGGCCACACCCGTGTTCTTGGCGATCCATGCCTTGCGCTCCTCACGGGTCAGCGGTTCGGGCTGCTCGGTGAAGAACTGCTGCCATGCGCCATCGCTGAGGATGTCCTCGGCCTCGTCGCCGATATAGAGGTTGATGCAGTTGTCGCGGTCTGCACGGCGAATCTTCTCCTTGAAAGGCAGGTTCATGACCTTCGGATTCTGGCGCAACCACCATTCGTCGGCTTTGCTTCCGGCAAGTCGGGTGCAGTGGATGCGGCTCTGCTGACCAGCTCCGATACCGATGGCCTGTCCGTCCTTGACGTAGCAGACGGAGTTACTCTGCGTATATTTCAGCGTGATGAGGGCGATGATCAGGTCGCGCTTAGCCTCCGGGGTGAACGTCTTGTTCTTTGTAGGGATGTCCTCGAAGAGCGACGGGTCGTCGAGGCGCACCTCGTTGCGGCCCTGTTCGAAGGTGACGCCAAACACCTGCTTGCGCTCGATGGGGGCAGGGGTGTAGGCCGGGTCTATCTGGATGACGCAGTAGGTGCCCTTGCGCTTCTCGCGGAGAATCTCCAGGGCCTCGGGGGTGTAGCCAGGGGCTATCACGCCGTCGCTCACCTCGCGCTTGATGAGGCGTGCCGTCGCTTCGTCGCATACGTCGCTCAGGGCACAGAAGTCTCCATAGGAGCACATGCGGTCGGCACCACGCGCACGGGCGTAGGCAGAGGCGAGAGGAGTGAGCTCGAAGTCCACGTCATCGACGAAGTAGATCTTCTTCAGCGTGTCGTCCAGCGGCAGTCCGATGGCTGCTCCTGCGGGACTGACGTGCTTGAACGAGGCTGCGGCAGGGAGGCCCGTAGCCTGTTTCAGCTCCTTGACGAGCTGCCAACTATTGAGTGCGTCGAGCAGGTTGATGTATCCTGGGCGACCGCTGAGCACCTCGATGGGCAGCTCTCCCTCTTCCATAAACACGCGTGCGGGTTTCTGGTTGGGGTTGCAGCCGTACTTTAAAGCTAATTCTTTCATCTTCTCTTCTTGCTTGGTTTTGTATTGTTTTGCAAAGTTACGAAGAAGCCGACAAAAGACAAAATGAATAGCAAGTTTTTTGATTGTTGGCGCCTCGGGAGGTAGGTTTTGGAGCTGAGGCAGGAGATGAAAGCGAAAGGTGGGAGGTCTGGACGCAAAGCCCCCAGGCGAAGGTCTGAGACGGACCTTGGGCCTGGGGACTTCATGTGTACTATTAGATAAACGCGACGGTCAGACCTGCCATCACGATGCTTACCATCGACATGAGCTTGATGAGGATGTTGAGGCTCGGTCCTGACGTGTCCTTAAACGGATCGCCGACGGTGTCGCCGACAACGGTGGCCTTGTGGGTTGACGAGCCCTTGCCGCCGTAGTTGCCTTCCTCCACATATTTCTTGGCGTTGTCCCAAGCACCACCAGCATTGGCCATGAAGACGGCCAGGGTGAAGCCGCCGGCAAGTCCGCCAACGAGCAGGCCGAGCACACCAGCCACACCCAGGATGATACCTACGATGATGGGGATGATGATCGCAAGGATAGCCGGGAAGATCATCTCGCGCTGGGCGCTACGGGTGGAAATCTCCACGCAGCGGCCATAGTCGGGGGTGCCAGTGCCCTCAAGGATGCCCTTGATGGTGCGGAACTGACGGCGTACCTCCTCTACCATCGTGCCAGCGGCGCGTCCTACAGCTCCCATTGTGAGTCCGCTGAAGAGGAAGGCCGTCATCACGCCGATGAAGGCACCGACCAGCACGCGCGGATTCATCAGGTTGGCCTGGAAGAAGTCCATGAACTGGAGCATGTCGGCCTTGGAAGGATCAAAGACCTCGCCCGCTCCCGTCAAATACTGTGTGCCAGATTCCACTGCGCGGGTCATGGCAATCTTCACCTCCTCGACATAGGATGCCAGCAGGGCCAGGGCCGTCAGGGCTGCCGAACCAATGGCAAAGCCTTTGCCCGTGGCTGCTGTCGTGTTGCCCAGGGCGTCCAGCTCGTCGGTGCGTTGGCGCACTTCCGGTCCCAACTCGCTCATCTCAGCGTTGCCGCCAGCATTGTCGGCGATGGGGCCGTAAGCATCCGTGGCCAGCGTGATTCCCAGTGTGGAGAGCATGCCGACAGCGGCAATGCCAATGCCATAGAGGCCGCGCGAGATGCTCTCGGTAGTGAGGGCCAACTCGAAGCCGTTGGCGCAGAGGTAGCTCAGCATGATGGCTACGGAGATGGTGATGATCGGGATGCAGGTGGAGATCATTCCAGTACCGATACCTTTGATGATAACGGTGGCAGAGCCCGTCTCGCCAGCCGCAGCTATCTCCTTGGTCGGCTTGAAGCTCAGAGAGGTGTAATACTCCGTGGCCTTGCCGATGATGACGCCGGCCAGCAGACCGCAGATGACGGAGAAGGAAACGCCCATCCAGTTTTCTATCTGGAGTGAATAGAGAATGCCGAAGGTGGCAAAGGCTATCAGGACGGCGGAGGTGTTCGTACCAAGGCTCAGGGACCCCAGCAAGTCTTTCATCGTAGCCCCCTCCTTAGTCTTGACGAGGAAGATACCGATGAGAGAGAGGAATACGCCGACGGCAGCAATGATCATCGGGGCGATGACGGCACGGAGCTGCATGTCGCCATTCATGGCGAAGGCCGTCGCACCCAGTGCTGCCGTAGAGAGAATACTTCCGCAGTAGCTCTCATAGAGGTCGGCACCCATACCGGCCACGTCGCCGACATTGTCACCGACGTTGTCAGCGATGGTGGCGGGGTTGCGGGGGTCATCCTCGGGAATGTTGGCCTCCACCTTGCCCACCAAGTCGGCACCAACGTCGGCGGCCTTGGTGTAGATGCCACCACCCACGCGGGCGAAGAGCGCCTGGGTGGACGCACCCATGCCGAAGGTCAACATCGTGGTGGTGATGGTGATCAGGGCCGCTTGCTCTCCTTGATAGAAGGCGTTGAGAACGAGAAACCAGACGGCAATGTCGAGCAGACCGAGGCCGACTACCACCAGTCCCATCACGGCACCGCTCCTGAAGGCGACGTTAAGGGCCGGACTAAGTCCTGTGCGGGCCGCATTGGCCGTGCGACCAGAGGCATAGGTGGCGGTCTTCATACCGAAGAAGCCGGCCAGGCCGGAGAAGAGACCACCCGTAAGGAAAGCGAAGGGCACCCAAGGATTCTGTACCTTCAGCACATAGGCCATGAAGGCGAACAACAGGGCGAGTACGATGAAGGCGATAAACACGACTTTGTACTGCTGCTTTAGGTAGGCCATGGCTCCTTTTCGGACGTGGGCTGCAATCTCGCACATGCGAGGCGTGCCCTCGTCGGTTGTCAACATTTGCTTGTAGAACGCCCAAGCAAAACCCAATGCCACGATGCTGGATAGCGGCACGAGCCAAAAAATTGATGGTATTCCGTTCATAAATGATGTTAATTAAGAGTTTAACACAAAATGTCAATAATTAGCTGCAAAAGAAATAAATGTTGGTGAAAACGCCAAGAGATGGATGTTAATTTTTGATAAATTACTGACTTTTTGTTTTTTGTGAGGTTCAGACTGGTTTGTTCTTGCATAATCTTGCGGTTTCGGCTCGAAAGAATAGGGCTTTCCCCTTGTTTTTTAGGGAAACGTAAGCGGTTGTTTGAGTTTTTCTTTTTACCTTTGCAGTGAGATATAATAACAATTGATGATGAAAAAGAGCGTAGTTTTGGTTATGTGCTCTACCTTGGTGTTGTCGGGCTGTGGCACGAATACAGGTACAGGCGCCTATTTCGGTGCGCAGTTAGGGTCTGTTTTGGGTAGTGCCATTGGCGGATTGGCTGGTGGTCCCCGTGGGTCAGACCTCGGTACGGTCGTGGGTATGGTCGGAGGTGCAGCTGTCGGGGCTGCGGTTGGCAACGCGGTGGACAAAGCAGAGAAGCAGGATGTGCATGACCATTACGAGCGAGTGCAGGCCCAAAGGAAAAGGCCATGTGGGTCGGAGGCAGCTCACGGCGGATGGTCTGTCGATGGCGAGGGGCGTCCTGGACAGCCTGTAGCGCAACTGTCAGCCGACAGCCTGGGGCGCTCCAGCGACGATTGGAGCAGCTTCGATGCTTCCAACTCGGGTGATGATCGCCTCTACGATTTTCAGGGGAGCGACTATTCTGGCAACTATAGTGCAGCCCAGCCCGAGACGGTGATGCCTTCGGAATCGAGTGTTGTGTCGGAAGTCTCTGACTATAGTTATACACCCCATATTGAGATCCGCTATGCGCGGTTTGTGGATGACAACGAGGATGGTGTTCTATCGCGTGGCGAGACGGGCAAAGTTATCTTCGAGGTGATGAACCGTGGCGAAGAGACGCTCTATGACGTGGTGCCGTCCGTGGTCCTGGCCGAACGCAATCGACATATCGCAATTAGTCCGAGCATTCATGTGGAGAGTATCGCTCCGGGGCATGGCATTCGTTATACGGCTATGGTGAAGGCGGACAGGCGCCTGCGCGATGGGCGCGCACGCTTTGCCTTGACCGTCCTGCAGGGCAACAAGAGTATCGGCAAGGTGACGGAGTTTAATATCATGACCAAAAAGTAGGCTGCCAGGTCGTTTTTTCCCTTTTTCCACATAATAAAATGTGGAAAATCGTCGTTATCAAAAATGCAGATGGTTGCACTTGCTTCGAGTGAGGATTAGTCATGCGTTCATTAAAGTTATTGTATGCGCGTACTTTAATTATATGGGCGTTGAGACGGGTTTCCTGCAGGAAGCCATGAGTGATGTCTGTTCGGCGAAAAAGCAAGAGGCAGTGGCTTTTGTCTCTTAACGCATCTTTGAAAGTGTGCAAATTGTCGGAAAATGCCCGTTGGAGGTTGGTATGTGTTAGAATAGGGGTTTTTGCACAGGAAAATAACCGTTAAAAGTTATTAATCTATTGCCAGTTCCCCATTATATTGCTAACTTTGCGGGACGAAGTGGAATCGCTGCTCGTGTGCGGCTGAAGCGTGGCCGAACGAAGCATCCGCTATAATGAAAAAGAGATTAACTCAAATTCATTTATAACTAAAAATTAATTTTCATCAAAATTATGGCAACACAACAAAAAGCTGCAGCCCCCAAGAAGAACTCTGAGGGCTTTCAGGGAGTAAGAGGCGCATTCTGGATTATCGTGGTCTGCGCTGCTATCGCATTCACGCTGTTCTTCACTTGGTTCGGCGCTGGTATGCACTTTGAAGGCGGTGTGACCTCAGGTGCTCCGCTTGATGTTTGGGGTACTATCTTCAAGGGTGGTATCGTCGTGCCTGTCATCCAGTCTCTGTTGCTCACGGTGCTCGCAATGGGTATCGAGCGTCAGCTCGCTCTGAAGACCGCTTTCGGTAAGGGTGCTCTTCCCAAGTTCGTCCAGAACATCAAGACCGCTCTCGCTGCCGGTGACATGGCTAAGGCTCAGAAGCTCTGCGATCAGCAGCGTGGTAGCGTGGCCAACGTGGTCAGCGCTTCTCTCGCCGCCTACAAGGACATGGAGACGGGTGCCAACGCTTCTCTGAAGAAGGCCCAGAAGGTCGCCAAGATCCAGCAGGCTCACGAGGAGGCTACTCAGCTTGAGATGCCGACCCTCACGATGAACCTCCCGATCATCGCTACGATCGTTACGCTCGGTACGCTGACTGGTCTGTTCGGTACTGTGACGGGTATGATCAAGTCCTTCTCCGCAATGGGTGAAGGTGGTGGCGCTGACTCTGCTGCCCTGTCAGTCGGTATTTCTGAGGCTCTTATCAACACCGCGTTCGGTATCGGAACGTCTTGGTTCGCTGTGGTTTTCTACAACTACTTCACGAACAAGGTGGACAAGTTGACTTACGCCCTCGACGAGGTTGGTTATTCTATCGCTCAGACATACGAAGCAAACCACACGGAAGAGGCTTAATTTTTGCTGACCCTTTTAAAATTTTATCGCTATGGGTAAAGTAAAAATTAAGAAAGAGGACGTCTGGATCGACATGACTCCGATGTCGGATGTCATGACGTTGCTCCTCACTTTCTTCATGCTCACCTCCACATTCGTGAAGCCTGAGCCTGTGAAAGTGAACGTGCCGAAGTCTGTGTCGCAGATAGACGTTCCTGCTAACGACGTAATGACGATCCTCGTCAATCCGGTCATGGGACCGGACAACAAGCCTACGGGTGAGGGTCAGGTGTTCTTGCGCATCGACAATACGAAGGTGCTCGGTGGCATGGCACAGGATGTGGGGCTCAACCTCACGCCGAAGCTCATGGAGACCTTCAAGGCCGAGACCACGTTTGGTGCGCCTCTCGACAAGCTGCCCGGCTACCTCGCTATGGCTCCTGGCCAGCGCTCGAAGATGCTTCCCAAGATGGGTATCCCTCTTGACAGTATCAACGGCGGACAGAGCGAGTTCCAGCAGTGGGTCTATGCCTATGAGAACCAGATGGGTACGGTGGACAACGTGAAGATTGCTATCAAGTCTGACTCACGTACTCCGTACAAGACGGTTCGCAAGGTGATGGACGAGCTTCAGGCACTGGGTGTCTCCGACTATTATTTGATAACTGAGTTGAAGAATAAGCAGGAGGATTAATAATGGCAAAGAAAAAAGAAAGCAAACAGAAGAAGATCAATGTCCGCGTTGACTTTACGCCGATGGTGGATATGCTCATGCTGTTGATTACCTTCTTCATGCTCTGTACTACGCTGAGCAAGCCGTCCTCCATGCAGATTTCCATGCCTGCCGACGAGCAAAACCAAAACGAGAAGGATCAGAAGGAGGCCAAGCAGAGTGCTACTGTAACGCTCTATCTGGCTGCCGACAACAAGATCTATCACGGTGAGGGTATCCCTAAGTACAGTGATCCCAACTGGATTAAGGAGACCACCTGGGGTGACACGGGACTTCGTGACGTGCTTCGTAACCACATTACGGAGGAGCGTGTGAAGCCGGTCGTTGAGATGGAACTTGCTGTCAAGGAACTTTTGGCTGAGCAGAAGGCCAATCCCAAGAAGATCACGGACGCTGTCTTCAAGCAGAGACTGAGTGACATCAAGTCTGGTAATCTCAAGAACAAGAAGATTACCCCGCTGACGGTCATCATCAAGCCGACGGACAACGCTACGTATCGCAATGTGATTGACGCCCTCGATGAGATGCAGATTTTGAATATTGGTATTTACGTGATTGACAAGATCAACGATCAGGACCGCGAGTTGCTCGGCCTGAAGAAGATCAAGTTGTAATCTCGCGTAAGTTAACGATTAAAAGAAAAGAATACAATGGCAAAGATAGATCTTTACGATCCTAAATGGGTCGACATGGTATTCGCTGGAAAGAACCAGGCTTATGGTGCCTATGTGCTCCGTAAGGGTACTTCCAGTCGTAATATCAAAGCCTTGCTCATTCTGATTATCGCTGCAGTCCTCATCGGTGGATTCCTCGGTTATCTCGTTTGGAAGAACAAGCATGATGCTGAGTTGCTCGCAGAGTATAATCAGAAGATGGAGCTGAAAGCGCTCCAAGATGCACAGAAAGAAGCTGAAAAGCAGAAGGATAAGCCGAAGCCGAAACCCAAAATCGAGCCCGAGAAGATCGTGCCCGAGGTGAAATCGACGAAGGTGAATACCGTTCCTGTCATCAAGGAAGACGACAAGGTCGATGAGTCCAAGATGATGCAGACCATGGAGAAGCTGGTCGATGACAAGCGTTCTTCTGGTGTTGAGGAGGTGAAGGGTACTGACAACGCTACCGCTGTTGCCGCTGCTCCTAACGTTGCTACCCCTGCTGAGGTCGCACCGCCGCCTCCCCCTGTGAAGAAGGAAGAGCCGAAGCCTGAGGTCAAGGAGGTCGAGAACAAGATCTTCACCGTGGCTGAGCAGATGCCTTCGTTCAAGGGCAATGTCAACGCTTGGTTGTCAAGCCACTTGCAGTATCCGGCTGTTGCCGCTGAAAACGGCATTCAGGGACGCGTTATTGTGAAGTTCGTCGTCGGTAAGGACGGTAGCGTTAGCCAGGCACAGGTTGTACGTGGCGTGGATCCCGCTCTCGATCGTGAGGCACTCCGCGTTGTCAACTCCATGCCGAGGTGGAATCCGGGTATGAACAATGGTCAGCCCGCCAACGTATGGTTCACGTTGCCTATCAACTTCAAGCTTCAGTAATATCAGATTCTGAACACTACGTTTCTTTATGAAGAAATACACATTCTACATTTCAATTGTAGGATTACTCATTGCTGCCTCGGCCGTTCTCTCTTGCTCCAACAAGAAGAACGACCGAGGTGGTCGTACTGATACTCCTACATCAGGCACCATCACCTTCTACGCGGATGAGAGTTTTAGCCCCATCATCGAGGAGGAGAGAAAACAGTTCGAATATACTTACCCGAAGGCACATCTTAAGGCGGTATATACGGACCAAAATACGGGTATGAACCAACTGATGGCTCTGAAGACGTGTCTGCTCATCACCTCCCGCGACCTGACCAAGGGCGAGCGTGCGATGTTTTCGACCAAACAGACCAAGGCTGTTTCCTTCCCTATCGGCTATGATGGCGTAGCCCTTATTGTCAATCGAAACAACACAGATACTCTCATCACCGAGGCTGCTGCCCGCAAGATATTCAGCGGCGAGGTGACGAAGTGGAATCAAATATACAAGCATTCATCCCTCGGTGACATCGAGGTGGTGTTCGACAATCGTGCCTCTGGCACGTTGTTCTGGGTGGAGGATTCCTTGCTTGGAGGCAAGCATATCACCCAAAAGAATATTGTCGCAGCCAAATCGAGCAGGGGCGTGATTGACTATGTCAAGAGGACTCCCAATGCTATTGGTGTGGTGGGTTCCAACTGGATCAGCGACTCCCGCGACAGTACCAATCTCACCTTCTTGAAGGACATCACGGTGATGTCGGTCTCCACGCAGGACGAGGCTACCAAGAGCAACAGCTTTAAGCCTTATCAGTACTATCTGCTCAATGGTTACTATCCCTTCTGCCGTACTATCTACTGCATCGTAGTTGACCCCTTCCGTGCCTTGCCATGGAGCTTCTCCAATTATATCACAGGACCGATCGGCCAGTTGATTATCTTGAAGTCGGGCATTCTGCCCTACCGTGGTGACATTCAGGTACGACAGGTAAATATTAAGCAATAGCATTAAACCTTTTCAAGGCTGTGATGTCATAGAATCAAACAGCCTTCAGAGAGTGAGATAATGAGTGTATTAAACAAAGAAATTCTTTAAGAGTATGAAAGTCAAAAAATATCTTTTAGCTGGTGTGCTGACGCTGAGCTTGTCGGCACCCGTTTTCGGACAGGAAGTGAGTTATCAGGAAGCCCTCAAGCCCATTGCTGCGGCCCTCAACGCTGATCCCAACAACCCCAAGGCTGCCAAGGATCTGGTGAAGGACTATCTGAAGGAGTACAAGAAGGATGCCGATGCCATCGTTGGCTTGGGTACCATCTATCTTCAGGTTCACAATTTCGAGAAGGCACAGGAGATGGCTGACCTCGTCTTGGCCAACAAGAAGATGAACCAGAGCAATGCCTATATGCTCTTGGGTGACATTGCTGCCCTCCAGGACAGTGTAGGTAATGCTGGTGCTGCCGCCACGCAATATCAGACGGCTATCAGTATCGACCCGCAGAACGTCCTCGCCTATGAGCGCTATGCTCGCGTCTATCGCCACGTCAGTCCTGAGACGGCTGTGAAGAAGTTGGAGGAGCTTCGTCAGGTAAAGCCGGACTATCCCGTCGAGGTGAAGGCAGCTGAGATCATGCTCGCCGACCAGAAGTATGCCGAGGCTGCCAAGTGGTTTGCCAAGGCTCCGAAGACCCAGCTTGACGAGACTGCCTACTATCAGTATATCGTCGCAGAGTTCTATTCTGGCAACGCTAAGAATGCCCTCGAGGTAGCTCGTCATGGTCTGCAGAAGTATGCCGGCAGTGAGTATCTGAGCCGTCTTGCCGTCATGGCTGCCGTTGATCAAAACCAGTTCCCTGAGGCCCTGACCTACAGCGAGAACGTGATGCGCGGTAAGGAGCAGAAGAATTATAACGACTATTATTACTATGGTCAGGCTCTGGCCGGCAACAACAAGTTCCAGGAGGCTATCAATGCCTACAACAAGTGTTTGGAGATGAAGCCGGGTGAGGTTGATCCGCTCAGCAAGTTGTCTGCCGCTTACGCTGGTTTGGGCGATGGTGACAAGGCGTTGGATTTCCAGCGTCAGTACCTGGAGAAGGGCTCCAATATCACCTCTACCGACTGGGCTGATTTCGCTGGTATCTATATTAAGATGGGTGACCAGGTTGACAGTCTCGACCATGCCAAGGCAGTTGGCTATTATACGCAGGCCATGGATGTTTACGAGAAGATGACCGAGAAATTCCCCACCTTGAAGGACTGGTGCTGGGTGGCCGAGGCATCTGTGGCTTTGGGTAAGTTGAAGGATCTGGACAAGGTTCGTGATCTCTATATGAAGGTCGCAGAGTATGAGGAGGCCAAGGCAGACAAGAGCGATGCCAATACGAAGAACTATCTCTCGGCTGCTTATTACTTCCTCGGCTACTACTATGCCGGCAAGAATGATGCAGAGACGTCGAAGAGCTATTTCGAGAAGCTCATTCAGATCGACCCCGAGAATGCCGAGGCCAAGAAGGCCCTTGGCTTGGAATAAGATAGAACGTTACAATATGTGATATAGAAATATGCGTGTATTGCTTACTTGTGATACGCGCATATTTTTTTCGTCGAATAGAAGCCCGATGCTCTTGGCTTCTGCTATAAACAAATTATTAATGACTCACCGTTTCTCCATCTTCACGCTCGCATCCCTCCTTCTGTTGGTTTGTGTCGGCACTTCGGCCAAAAAGCGTACCTTTAATGAGGCAAAAGCTATTGCGCAGCGTCAGGCTACCAGCCTTGGCGCCACACTCTCCTCTGCCTCCATCGAGACAGCAAGACGCCTGAATGCTCCTTCTGTATCAGGCGGCTCCCTAGCTTACTATGTTTTCCCGCATGATCGAGGTAAGGGATTTACGATTGTCTCTGGAGACGACCAGTTGCCCGAAATTGTAGCCTATTCCGATCGTGGCTCTTACGATGTGGCCCACCTTCCCGATGGCTACAAAATGTTTCTTGAGCTCTACAGCGACATGGTCGATGGGTTGGCTCAGGGTCAGCCATCAGCCATGCAGGCGGTATCACAGGCTCAGAGACGCGCTCAGGCCAAGGCTGCCAGACCTGTCGTGGCACCTCTGCTGGGTGACAGAATGTGGAACCAGTATGCTCCTTTCAATAATCTCTGTCCCATGGACGGCACCAACCCGACAGTCACGGGATGTGTGGCTACAGCGCTTGCTCAGGTCTTTGCCTATTGGCGCTTTCCTGAGGCTCTCTTGGTTGACATCCCCGCCTACACGACCTACACCAAGCGTTTGAAGGTACCCGCTATTGCTTCTGGCGAGCCTTACGATTGGGACAGAATGCTCGATATCTACGAGGAAGGCTACTACTCGCAAGAGGAGGCCGATGCCGTGGCAAAACTGATGTTGCATTGCGGTGCTGCTCTCCAGATGGACTACACGAGTAGTAGTTCAGGAGCTAACATCTTCCTCGCCAAGCTCACGAAGTATTTTGGTTATGATGCCGAGACCATGCAGGAACTTGAGCGCGACCATTATTCGCTGGAGGAGTGGATGGACCTGTTGGACGCCGAGTTACAAGCCAAGCGCCCTGTGCTCTATAGCGGCAGTAGTTCCACCGTAGGACATCAGTTTGTTTGTGATGGCTCAGACGGCGACGGCCTTTACCATATCAATTGGGGCTGGGGCGGCTATCAAGACGGCTATTTTGATATCACCCTCCTCAATCCCGACAAGGGAGGCGCTGGATCGGGTTCCGATGCCGACGGATATACTAAAGGATGCCGTGCGATCATGGGAATCCAGCCTGGCGATGGCACCGTCACGGTAGAACCGCTGCTCTTGGTCAGTGCCACGACCAATGCGGAGCCTGACGAGTATGAAAGAGAGAAGGCTACTATCTATGGCCATACTGTAGAGGCACCCCTGGTGAAAGATGGTGATGCCATATTCACCTATGGCATACAGAATAATGGCGAGTCAACCTCTCTGATGTATAGAATGGACATGTGGGGGTATCCTTCCAAGACTTATCAAAATAAGATGGAGACAACCGACTTGCCGGGCAATGGTGCGATTACCTATGTCTCGACGAGCGTCCTGCCGGAAGAGTTTGATGGCGACCGTAGCATTACCTGTATCTTCAATGCCTATGTTAACGACAAGTATGACTATCTTCCTTCCTCAATGGACGAATGGAAACTCTATATCTTGGATCCAGACATGAAGGGCTATAGCTACCGTATGAATCCTGCCCAGCTCTTTGTCTATGTGGCTGGCGATACGCCTTCTGCCATCCAGCAGATCGGAACAACGGAGCAGTGTCGTTTTTATGGAGACCAGGGTGAGTTGGTGGTCGTAGCTGATCGCACAGGTGTTGTTCCCGTTTATGGAGTGGACGGTCGCAAGGTTTGCGAGGTCAATGCCGTTGGCGGTAGCACGGTTCGCGTGCCCCTCAAGGCTGGCGTCTATATCGTCAAGGGCCGTAAGGTTGTCGTAAGATAGACGTAGAAAAATAATAGGTGGGGTAGGCGTCGCTCGTTTACCCTTTTACAGTCAAGGTGTCCCGAAGCAGGAGCTCATAGGTGATGAGCCTCCATCGGGACACCTTGACATTTTCCTTTTTATAGTGTTTGCGCAGCGTCCCTCTAAATGAGGTGTCAGGTGGGGTAAAAAAGTATATTAACTTCATGCGTCGATGAAGTTAACTTCGTAGGGCGATGAAGTTAACTTCGTAGCCTCATGAAGTTAACTTCGTAAGCCAATGAAGTCAATATGCTTTTTTGGGGGTGAAATGGAAGGGTCAATACCGCCTTTTGTCCTTGCGCATCCTGTAGATAAAATCTCCCTCAAGATAAAATGTGGTCTGTTGCGCCCTCGTTTGAACCTTTTTTATTAACTTTGTACCCTAAAACCAATATCGAGAGAAGCGGAGAGATGGAGAGTGCTTTCAGCGAAGTAATAGGCCAGCAGGACGTGATACGTCGTCTGGTGCAGACCGCACGCGAAGACCGTGTCCCCCAGGCGTTGTTGTTTTGTGGTGCGCCCGGTGTGGGAAAATTGGCCTTGGCCATGGGTTTTGCGGCCTATCTGCTTGGCGAAGGTACGCCGTCGCTTCCTGTCACCGCCCCCAATGCGCGGGCGATGTTGCGGCTGTGGGAGCACCCAGACCTCCATTTCACCTTCCCCACCATCAAGAAAGCAGGATCTTCGAGCGATTACAAGCCCGTTAGCGACGACTATGCGAAGCCCTGGCATGAGCTGATCATGCGCAGCCCATATTTCACCATCGAGCAATGGCTTCGCCAAATGGGGGCAACGACCCAGCAGGGTATCATCACGGCCCGCGAGGGAGACGAGCTCTTGCGTAAATTGTCACTCAAGTCGAGTCTTGGCGGCTACAAGGTGAGCATCATCTGGTTGCCCGAGCGTGCCCGAGCTGAATTCTCCAATGGTATCCTCAAACTCCTCGAAGAACCACCCCAGCATACCATCTTTATGTTGGTAAGCGAAGAGCCCAACCTCTTGCTCGACACCATCCGTAGCCGTACACAGCGTATTGACGTGAAGGCCATCGACGAAGCCGAACTGGTCCAGGCTCTTCGCGACCGAAGAGGTCTTGACGACGAGACCGCAAGGCAGACCGCCCATGTGGCTCAGGGCAGTTGGCTGCAGGCCATGCAGCTCCTTTCTCCCAACAATGAGAACACCGAGTTTTTCGAAATGTTTCAATCGCTCATGCGGTTGTGTTATATGCGGAGGATAGGCGACCTGAAGGCGTGGAGCCAACAGGCAGCAGAGATGGGACGCGAGAAGGAGAAGCGGATGCTCACCTACTTTATCGCGCAGGTGAGGGAGAACTTCATGTACAATTTCCATATTCCAGAGCTCTGCTACCAGTCGCGCGAAGAGGCAGCTTTCTCACGCAATTTCGCCCGTTATATCAACGAGCGCAATGTGATAGAGATCAGCGAGTTATTTGCCACGGCTATCCGTGACATCGGTCAGAATGCCAACGGAAAAATCGTCTTCTTCGATATGGCGTTGAAACTCATTGTACTCATCTTGAGAAAATAAACGAATCAGAAAGCAATTATGGACTTTAAAAATATGAAATATGAGTTGTGGCACGGCACCGACCGTGGCTTGTGCAGCCGAGGTTGTGGCCGTCAGGACCACCAGTTGAACACCTACGACTGGTTGGCTGACGTGCCGGGCAACAACGCAACGACCGACCTTGTGGAGGTGCAGTTCAAGAACACGCGCAAAGGTTATTACCACAACGTCAACAACCTTGACCTCAAGAAGGGCGACATCGTGGCCGTAGAGGCCAATCCGGGTCACGACATTGGCGTGGTGACACTCACGGGACAGCTTGTGCGGCTTCAAATCAAGAAGGCCAACATCAAGTCTCCCGAAGACATACGTCGTATCTACCGCATAGCCAAAGAGGCTGATATGGAGAAGTATGCCGCAGCGAAGTCACGTGAGCACGCCACCATGATCCAAAGTCGCGAGATAGCCAAGGGCCTGGGACTGAAGATGAAGATTGGCGACGTGGAATACCAGGGTGATGGTAACAAAGCCATCTTTTATTATATTGCCGATGAGCGTGTAGATTTTCGTCAGTTGATCAAAGACCTTGCTGCCGCTTTCCACGTTCGCATTGAGATGAAACAGATCGGTGCGCGCCAGGAAGCTGGCCGTATCGGTGGAACTGGACCTTGTGGACGCGAATTGTGTTGTGCCACATGGGTGAGAAACTTTTCCAGCGTCAGCACCAATGCCGCTCGTTTTCAAGGGGTCAGTCTCAATCCTACCAAACTGGCGGGTATGTGTGCCAAACTAAAGTGCTGTCTCAACTATGAGGTCGATGACTACATGGAGGCTGCACGCCGACTGCCGAGCCGGGAGGTGTCACTCTTCACCTTGGACGCGGAATACTTCCTGGTGAAGACGGATATTCTTAGTGGCGAGTGTACCTATTCGACCGATCGCAAGAAGATGGTCAATGTGGAGACGATTTCGGCCCGCCGAGCGCGCGAGGTCATTGAACTCAACCGTCAGGGAGAGAAACCATTGTCGCTCCTCGATGATGGTAGTGTGAAGCCAGAGACCAAATCGGCCGACTTGCTGGCCGATGGCGACCTCAGTCGTTTTGATAAGTTTCAGAAAAAGAAGAAAAAGAAGAAGAAACCCAACGCAGGCCAGCCATCTCGGCAGGGAGACGCCACGCGTCGTCCGCACCCACAGGGCAAACCGCGTGGGGAGAGACCGTCGCGAGAGGGAGGTCAGCGTGGTGAGGGCAGACAGCGTCCCATGGAAAGACCATCGCAACAGCCCCGTCGTTCCCATGAGAAAGCTGCAGAGACGGGCGAGACACAGCAGCAACGTCCGCCGATGCCTCCTCATCATGGAGAAGTGAAGGAAAATGCAGGTGGAAATGAAAGCAAATAGAACCTTTATGGCAGCCATTACCACATTGGTGATGGCTGTCACGCTATTGGCCAGTTGTCGTGATGCGCGCGTCTATGACCATTTTGAACCTGTCAACGACGACGGGTGGGGACGAAATGACACCGTCCGCTTTGCCATTTCGCGCCAAAAGAGTTGTGACGTGGATGTCAATCTGAACCTTCGCGTCAACCATCGTTTTCCCTATCGCGACCTTAGTTTGATAGTCTGTTACGAGACATACCCATCTGGTAACGTCGATCCTGATACGGTCCAGATTCATGTCCTCAATGAGAAGGGACAGCCTATCGGCAGGATGGGTATCACGTCGGCTTCTATTTCTGCTAAAGTCAAGGAACTGAATTTGCGTGATGGCGACTCTCTCTACGTCACCGTCCACCACAATATGCGACGCGACCAACTGACGGGTGTCTCGGATGTCGGTTTGCAGTTGGTGAAACATTAAGCTATAATCAAAATTGCAACATGAAGAAAATAAGAATAGTAGGCCTGTTGTCCTTGCTTTGTGCTTTTTTCTCCTGCCATGCACAGGACCGTGGGTTTGAGAGCGTCTCATCGGATGCTTTCGAGAAACTGATAGCCGATACCTCCGTAGTGCGCTTGGATGTTCGTACGGCAGAGGAGTTTGAGGCGGGCCATATCGAAAACGCGATCAACATCGACGTCCTCAAAGATGACTTCGAGGCGAAAGCCCTCTCCACACTTCCGGTGGACAAGGTGTTGGCGGTCTATTGCCGTAGCGGGCGACGAAGTAAGAAAGCCGCTCACATCCTTGTCAAGAGTGGCTACAGAGTCATAGAACTCGACCAGGGTTACAATGGATGGGTCGAATCGGGCAAGAAAGTGGTAAGATAACAATAGAGGTATTGATGAATAACCTGACGTTTCATCAATACCTCTATTTTCGTTAAGCTGGAGGTGTCTGTTCTATCTGGCAGTGTCTCAACTTCGGATGAGATTTCTGCCTGCATCAATGCGCAGGAAGATGAAAAGGAGGATGGTGAATCCCCAAAGCGAGGAACCTCCGTAGCTGAAGAAGGGCAGGGGGATGCCGATGACAGGGGTCAGTCCGAGCACCATGCCGACATTGATGAACACGTGGAAGAGGAAGACACTGGCCACGCAATAGCCATAGACACGTCCGAACTTGAATGGTTGTCGTTCCGCTATCTTCATTAGACGGGTGATAAGGGCGAGGAAAAGCAGAAGGACGGCAGCCGAACCGAGGAATCCCTCCTCTTCGCCGACCGTACAGAAGATGAAGTCGGTGTCCTGCTCGGGAACAAATTTCAGCTTCGTCTGCGTACCGTTGAGGAAACCTTTGCCTTGCAATCCGCCCGATCCGATGGCAATCTCGCTCTGGTGGACGTTGTAGCCTGCTCCTGCCAAGTCGTCATCCAGTCCGAGCAGTACGTTGATACGCACGCGCTGGTGGGGCTGCATCACGTCGTTGAGCACGTAGTCGGCGGAGTAGAAGAAGGCGATGGATCCCAAGGCAAACAGCGCAGCGTAGAGGTAGGTGATAAACCGCGTGCGCAGGGCGTTGTAAATCAAGTAGCCGATGAGCAGTGCGGAGAGGATGAGTTGTACCCAAACGATGTCGAAGGGGATGACAAACTCTGAGAAGAGAAAAGCCAATACTGTCACGCCAAGGCACAATCCCAGCAGACGCAGCGCGTGGGGACGGTCGCCATTGTACGCATAGACCATTCCCGAGGAGAACAGTTGAACGAGCAGGAGCACGGAAAACTTACCCACCGAGGTGGGTGTGTCGAAAAGCATAGACTGCTCAAACTTGATACCAATGACGAAGTAGATAATCATTGCCACGCCCGTAAAGAGGAAGCCGCCGGGCATTCCTTCGCGGTAGAGCATCAGGAAGAAGGACAGATAGACGAGCGCCGATCCCGTCTCTCGTTGCCCTACGATGCAGATCATGGGCACGAGGATGATGCCGCAGGCCGCAGCAAAATGCTTGAGGTTGTGGATGTCAAATCCATAGGTGCTCATGAGTTTGGATATGGCGAGCGCAGTGGCAAACTTGGCAAACTCGGCAGGCTGCAATCGTAGGCTTCCCAGGACGAGCCACGATCGGGAGCCTTTGATCTCATGCGGATTGAATATCGTCGCAAAAAGCAAGAGGACAAGTAGTCCGAAGATGACATAGGCAAACGTGTCAAAGTAGCGGTCGTCAAGCATCAGTATGACAAATCCCAAACAGATACTCGTGCCTATCCAAACGATCTGCATGCCCGAGCGCGTGGAGAGCGAGAAAATTTCGGTGTCGCCGTAAGTATAGCTCGCACCACAGACGCTTACCCATCCGAAGGCGAGCAGGGCAAGGTATATGCCAATCGTCCACCAGTCGAGCGACTGGAGGATACCTTTCTGATTGTCCGACTTTTCCATTCCCATGATAATCTATCTATTCCTTCTTGCTTTCCTTGTCGTTTTCCTTGCGCGACGGCTTATGGTCTTTGTCATCGTCGCGCCGTCGTTCCTCGCTCTGTGGCTTTATCTCGTTCTCCACCCTGATGGCGGGGTCGTTTTGCGGTTGTTCCTTTTTGCTGTCTTGCTGCTTTCTTTCCTTGTCTTCCTCCAGTTTCTTTCTCTGCTTGTCGCGTTCGACCTTCAGTGAGTCTTTGATGGCGTTGATGCGCTTCAGCGAGTCGAGACGTAGCGAGTCGGCACGGCTCATAGGTGATTTGAAGGGGTAGGAAATATGGCGGCTTTGTATCTCGGCAGCCTTCTTCGCGTCCGCCTCCGTCAGTTTACCATTGATATACTGTTCCATCATCAGCGATCCGATGGGCACACCATAGACGGCACCCCAGCCACCGTTTTCCACATAGACGGCAATGGCGATCTTCGGCGTATCGACCGGTGCGAAGCCCATAAACACGGAGTGGTCCTTTCCGCGGTTCTGGGCCGTACCCGTTTTTCCTGCTATCGTATAACCGGGATGCACAGCATGGGCACACGTGCCACGAATACCAGAAGAGACCATGCCCTTGACCACCTCCTCGTAGGCTTGATGGCTGCCCTTTGTTTGGTGGCGCTCAAGGTATTTGGGATCAATGCGTCCTCCCTTGATATGGCGTACCACGTGTGGCGTGATATAGTAGCCGCGGTTGGCTATCGTCGCACCCAGGTTGGCAATTTGCAGTGGTGTGGCATTGACCTCTCCCTGTCCGATGGAGATGGAGATGACCGAGAGCGGATTCCAACGGCCAAAGGCGTTGTCATAAAACTGTGCGTTCGGAATCATTCCGCGGCGCTCGCCAGGCAGGTCGATGCCCAGTTTGTAGCCGAAGCCCTGCGAGACCATGTAGTCGCGCCACTCGTTCATTGCGTCGTCGAGAGTCGGATACTTTTTCCTATTGGACAACATATAGTACAATCCCCAGCAGAAGTAGCTATTGCACGACGTACTGATGGCCGGGATGAGCGAGATAGGGGCCGCATGGGAGTGGCAACCGACGTGGAGTCCCTTGAAGGAGAATCCGTGGGCGCAAGGATAGCGAGTGGAGTCGCTGACGATGCCCTCTGTATAGAAGGTCACGGCCTGTGTCGTCTTGAATGTACTTCCCGGTGGATATTGTCCGCCGATGGCTCTGTTGATGAGCGGTTTGGCGGGGTCGAGTGTCAGTCGTGCCTGGTTTTTGCCACGCAGTTTGCCGATCATGGTCCTGGGATCGAAAGTCGGCGATGACACCATCGCCAGTATCTGCCCCGTCTTGGGCTCTATCGCTACGATGGCACCGAGTTTTCCCTCCATCAGACGCTCTCCGAGCTTCTGCAGTTCCGCGTCCAGTCCGAGTTGGATGTCCTTGCCAGGCAGTGGCTTTTGGTCGAATTGTCCGTTCTTGTAGCGTCCTTTGATACGCCCACGGGCATCGCGGAGTAGGATTTGCACGCCCTTACGACCGCGCAGATCCTTCTCATATTGCCGTTCTATGCCTTGCTTGCCGATGTAGTCACCCGGCTGATAGTAGTCGTCCTCCTCAATGTCGCCCTGTGAGACCTCTGCCACATCGCCCAGCAGATGGGCTGCCAGCGGCTCTTTATATTGCCGAATGCTGCGACGCTGGATGTAAAAGCCAGGGAAGCGGAAGATCTTCTCTTGGAATGCGCTGAACTCCGTGTCTGGCAATTGACCCATGAACAACTGTTGGGTGAATCGTGAGTAGCCAGGGTTTTTCGACCGATCCTTGATTTCTGCCATACGTTTCTTGAAAAACTCCTTTGTGATGCCCAGGGCATTGCAGAAGTCCATGGTGTCCAGTCGGCCTGCCTCCTCATTCATGACCACCATAATGTCGTAGGCCGGTTGGTTGTAGACCAGTAGTTTGCCGTTTCGGTCGGTGATAGTGCCGCGCGAGGGAAACTCTATCTTCTTCAGAAACGCGTTGGAGTCGGCGCTCTTGCGGTAGTCGTCGCTGGCTATCTGCAGCGAGAACAACCGGATAATATAGACTACGATGATGAGCGAGGCGATGGCGCTAAGCACATAGCGCCTCTTCTCCAAGTCAAAATTCTTCATTAGCGGCCCCTCACGTTATCAATGACAAAAACAAGGAGGAATGACAGCAGCGTGCTTCCACCCACATTCAGTAACCACTGGATGGGATCGAAGAAGCTAAACTGCTCCAACGAGAAAAAGACGACGCAGAAAAGCAAGATGCTGAAGAAGCTATACCATGTGTATTTGCTCACGCCCAGAGTGGCAATGGATGGCTTCAGGTCTTCGGCCGCTTCGCGGGGGATGAACGAGGCCAGCAGGTAGGGCTGCACGAAGGAGAGCAGGGTGAGCGAGGCGGCCGTGACGCCCGGCGTATTGGAGAATGTGTCAAGCAGCAATCCCATGCAGAATCCCCACAGCAGCAGTCCCCAGCGTGGATAGTGGCGACGGATGCTGATGATGAAATAGACATAGAGTAGCGGTGTGGCACAACTGAAGAGGTGGATATGGTTGAGCACCAACACTTGTGCGAGGCACAGGATGACGAAGAGCGCGCCTCTTCGAAGCAAGTCAACATTCATCTTTTCTTCTTTCTCCTTATTATATATTATTGCCCTAAAGCATGGAAACACGTTTGCAGCCTTGATTGCAGAACCGGCCAAGTCTGCTGAAACGCCGGTAGATGTTCTCGGCAAAAGATAGTATGCCGTACGTTTAGTTCTCCGATGGCGACTTGATGGAGTCTTTGGCAGCCTCCATGATCTGTTTCCGCTCGGCGAGTTGTGGAGCGTCGATGACGCAGACGTCGCGTAGGTTGGCAAAGTCGGTGGACAATACGACCTGGACGCGGTAGGAAAGACCGTCCTCAGAGTTGAACACCTTCTTCACCTTGCCGACCAACAAGCCTTCGGGGAACACGGCCGAATAGCCGCTTGTCACTACCCGGTCGCCAATCTTGAAGCGGGCGTGGCGGGGCACATCGTCCAGATAGGCGATGTTGGGCGCGTCGCCCGACCAATGGAGATATCCGAAGTAGTCGCGGCCATCAATGGAGCAACTGATATTCGACTTGTTGTTGAGCACAGGTATCACTACGGAGTAGTGGGTATTGACCAAATAGACGATGCCTACGACACCGTTGCCACAAGCCACACCCATGTCTTTCTTCACACCGTCAGCACTTCCCCGGTCGATGGTCATCAAGTTTTCGGGGCGATCCAGCGAGTTGGCCACCACCTTGGCTTGAATCAAATGGTACTTGTTGAGCTGTCTGAATTGCCCTCGCTTCAGGTAAGTGGAGTCCTTGGTCTGGTCATATAGCTGGTTGGAGAGCGTTTTCAGTTGCTGCTCCAATTCCAGATTGCGCTTCGTCAGCAACTCGTTGTTCTCGCGCAGGCTGAAGAACGACAGGAGCTTGGCCTCCTGCTCATAGACGATGCCTGCGACATAGTTGGCCGACGTGAACCACACGCTGGCCTGATAGCTGTTGAAACGAAACAACAAAACCCCACTGATAATCTCCAGGATGATGAAGAGAAACCAGTGGACATTGCGCGACAAAAACTCCGTAAGATTGTGCATCGGCGCTTTTTACATGAGAAATATTGAATAGTCTGAGGTCAGACCATCCAATACTTCTTCGTTTTGTGATATAAATCCAATCGCCTCTTATCTCATCAAGAATGAGAAGCGGTCAACGTTCTTAAGAGCGATACCCGCACCCGTGGCTACGCTATGGAGCGGATCCTCGGCGATGTGGAAGGGAATGTTGATCTTGTCGGTGAGTCGCTTGTCGAGACCACGAAGCAGCGCTCCACCACCAGTGAGCCAGATGCCGTTCTTCACGATGTCAGCATAGAGCTCGGGCGGCGTGTTCTCCAAGGCAGAGAGCACGGCATTCTCGATCTTTGCCACCGTCTTGTCGAGGCAGTGGGCTATCTCCTGATAGCAAACCGGCACCTCCATTGGCAACGCCGTGATGCGGTTTGGACCATGGATGACATAGTCCTCAGGTGCATCCTCGCCCAGGTCTGTCAGTGCGGAGCCGACATGCACTTTGATGCGCTCTGCCATACGCTCGCTGACCTTGACGTTATGCTGTCGGCTCATATACTCCTGGATGTCTGCCGTGAGGTCGTCGCCAGCCACGCGGATGGAGTTGTTGCTCACGATGCCACCCAGCGAGATGACAGCGATCTCCGTGCTTCCGCCACCGATATCGACGATCATGTTGCCCTCAGGAGCCTCTACGTCAATACCAATGCCCAGTGCGGCAGCCATCGGCTCGAATATCAGATAGACGTCGCGTCCGTCGGCATGCTCTGCAGAGTCGCGAACCGCGCGGAGCTCCACCTCGGTGCTGCCCGAAGGCACACCTATCACCATGCGCAGCGACGGCGAGAAGATACGGCTGCCCGTGTGGACCATCTTGATAAGGCCACGGATCATCTGCTCGCAAGCCGTGAAGTCGGCGATCACGCCATCGCGGAGCGGGCGGATCGTGCGGATGTTGGCATGCTCCTTCTCGTACATCATCTTTGCCTCGCCACCGACGGCAATCATCTTGCCGCTCCGTCGGTCCAGGGCCACAACGGAAGGCTCGTCCACCACGATCTTATCATCGCTGATAATGATGGTGTTGGCCGTTCCCAGGTCCATTGCTATCTCTTGGATAAATGAAAAGAGTTTCATTCCTTCTTTCTTCTTGACTTTTTGTTGTTATTGTGTAATGTGCCCGGCAAAAAGCATTATTTGGCAAACCACTCGTGGATGGCCGTGTCGTAATGGCTGCTCACGGCAAATGCTCTTTCGGCAAACTTCTTGCGGTCTTCCAGCTCTGTCTGTGCGCCCTTGGCTGCCAGGATGTCGCCAAGCATGGCGTATTCGCCCTTGCTCGGCACGATGACTACGTCCTTGAAGTTCTTGGCTCCGGCGCGGATGAGCGAGATGCCGCCGATGTCGATCTTCTCAATGATCTCCTCAGCGCTCGCCCCACTTGCCACAGTCTGCTCAAACGGGTAGAGGTCGACGATCACCAAGTCGATGGGCACGATGTCATACTGCTTCATCTGCTCGCGGTCTCCCTCGTTGTCGCGGCGTGCGAGAATGCCTCCGAACACCTTCGGGTGCAAAGTCTTGACTCGTCCGCCAAGGATGGATGGATAGGAGGTCACGTCCTCCACCTTCTGACACTCGTAGCCCAGCGACTCAATGAACTTCTGGGTACCGCCAGTGCTAAGGAATTTCACACCATTTTCGTTCAGTTTCTTCAGGAGATCCTCAAGGCCATCTTTGTGGAAGACCGAGATCAGCGCAGTCTTGATTTGCTTTGTGCCTGCCATTTGTCTTGCTTTTTATAATAATAAGTGTGCAAATTTACAAAATCTTCGGCAACTACAGGGACGGTGAGTCCTAAAAATATTAAAACGAAGCCATTTTATTGCCTTTGGTCAACGGTAGCGGGAACTAAAGCCGTACCTTTGCAATATGAACTTTACTAACACGCTGCTCACATGGTATGCTTCCCATGGCCGCTCCTTGCCCTGGCGCGAGGCAGGGACGCCCTATGCCATCTGGCTCAGCGAGATCATTTTGCAGCAGACGCGGGTGGTGCAGGGAGAAGCCTACTGGCGCCGCTTTTTGGAGAAATGGCCCACGGTGGATCTGCTTGCTGCTGCCTCCGAGGGCGAGGTGCTGCGGATGTGGCAGGGACTCGGCTACTATTCGAGGGCGCGCAACCTCCATGCCGCTGCACGGCAGATAGCCGATTTGGGACATTTTCCAGACACCTATGAGGCCATCCGTGAACTGAAAGGGGTTGGCGACTACACTGCTGCCGCTATCGCCTCCTTTGCCTTTGGCCTTCCTTATGCTGCCGTCGATGGTAACGCTTACCGTGTGATGAGTCGTTACTTTGGTATCGACACCCCTATCAATGACGCCAAAGGCAAGCGGACTTTTGCTGAACTGGCGCAGTCGCTGCTTCCCAAAGGCCGGGCTGCGGACTTCAACCAAGCAATGATGGACTTTGGCGCTACGCAGTGTGTGCCGCAGTCGCCTTGTTGCGAGGTGTGTCCGATGGCCGAAACCTGTGAAGCGCTGCGAACAGGGCGAGTGGGAGAACTGCCCGTCAAACGAAAGACCGTGAGCGTCAAAGAGCGCAAGCTGATCTATCTGTATCTCCGTTGCGACGGGCGAACGGCTATCCATCAGCGAGGGGCTGGTGACATTTGGCAGGGTCTGTGGGAGCCTGTGCTTCTGGATGCTTCGCAGGTGCGTCCCGTCTATGAACTTCGGGCGCAGCGCGTGAAGCATGTTCTCACCCATCGTGTGCTCTATGCCGATCTCTATTTCTACCACCCCGCCGTCCCTCCAGCGCTTCCCGAAGGCTATCGCTGGGTGGATGAGGCCGAGCTGGATCAGTATGCGTTGCCGCGGTTGGTAGAAAAGTTGATAGCCATGCTTTGACCAGCATGGCTATCAGTCGATATGTTAGGGCCTTTTTGGGAGTGGCGTCCTTCTGTCGCTATCCTTCTGCTTCAAGCTCCTTGACAAACTCGTTTCGGAAGATGCGGAAGAGTTTCACGATCTCTTCGCGAGCGGACTCTTCCAATTCCCAAATGTTGATCTCGCCAGAGCGGTGCTTGGCAATATGGCGTACGCAGCGCGCTATCTTCCGCTTGTTGTTGCGTGCTTGAAGCTGATCGACCTCGATTCGCCCTCCGTTCTTGTAAGAGAGGGCGGAGAGCCGGCGCATGAACGCGCAGAAATTGTCATACACCAATGCCAGCCGCATCATCTCTTGTGGGTCGCCAGCCACCTTGTCAACCTCCAGTAGTGGGCCGATGTGGTCGAAGTCCCATTCTTTCTCATCCATCCAGAACCATTGGAAGCAGAGGCGCTCTTCCATGCCGAGCAATTCGTGCTCCAATCTTTCGCGCCCGTTGTCCTCCGTTTGTCGATAGGCGTGGAAAGCATGGGCAACGAGGGCAGAGGGAGTGCATTCGGGCAGGTCTTCCTCCGCAGTCAACTGACTCTTGACAGCGATGTGCCATCGGTGCTCCTTGTACTTCACGAGGGCTTCGTCGCCTTGCATCATCAGTTCCGTGAGTGATCCCTTGGCGGGTATTGTGCCCACGACGGCCAGTCCGTTCTTGTGGTCGCGCAGCGTCAGCGTGTCGTCCTCCTGCCAGATGCAGAGCAGGATGTGCAGGCCGCCGTTGATGGCAATGGTGAAGCGGTCGTCGTTGGGGGTGCCGACAAACTGATACTGATACTCTTTCGCCGTGGCGGGATCGACGACCAGTTCGCCCTGTTGAGGACGTTCGTCGGCATCGAGCAGCTGGAAACCCTTGACGGGAATGCGAAGGTGGAGCACAAAGGGCGTGCCGTCGTAGGGTGTCAATTTCAGGGAGACCGTCTTGCCACCCTCAAACAAGCTCTTGCGGAAACGCAAACCATCCCTCGTCTCTTCTCCCTGTGCCGACGTGATGTCGCCTTCGATCCAGTGGAAACTGAACGTCACGCTCTCCTCGTCCTCCTCTTCTAGGTGGATGAAGTCTTCGGGGGCTACGCCAAGATAGAGGGTGGGAAAGGGACGGATGTTGTCGTCGTCCAGCAGGGTCACGTCAATGGGGCCCAGCATCGGGTCATCCTCCCACTCGTCTGTGCCACGTTGTGAGAAGACGGCGAAGGTGAGGCGCGAAGCCTCTCGTGTGCCGTCGGGACGGCAAAGCCAAAAGGCCGTCTCCTTGGGTACGAAGATGGGTTCTACGATATAGGAAGAGTAGCAGGAGTTGCCTAACTCCAGCTCTGTCCATGGTGTTTTCATACCGTTGTTGTCCTGTTCAATCATGTTTGGAAAACTGATTAGCCGTTTTTGTTTTTGTGCGAAAAGGAGTGCAAAGGTACAAAAAAATCCTTGTATTAAGGCCTGGCTGAGGAAAATATTCCCCTTTTTGTTCGTGAGGAATCGTATTGCCAAGCAGCCTTGGCGATACGGCTTGTCAATGGACGAGTTATCCGCCAGTGCTTCCTCCAAACAATCCGCGGAAAAACTTGACCCAGTGGTTTTCCTCTGTGCCCTTGGCTTTTGCTTTGCGCGTAGCGGGTTGGAAGGGAGTGGGTTTTGCCCCATTGGCTGCTTTCTTTGCCTTCTGAGGAGTGATGGAGGGTTTTACTTTCCTTTGTACCTGCCGTGGCTTGTCGTCCGCTTTCCGCCATTGGGGAATGAACTCATACCCCACGCCCACCATGCCATACTCTATCGGTTGTAGCTTCAGGGCTTCTTCTTTCTCCTTATTATAATAGGGAAGGGGAAGGTCTTCGTCCACCACTTCCAGTTTCATATAGGCCACTCCGGCAGACAGAAAGCCCAGTTCTCGTGCGGCGGCATAGGAGAGGTCGATTACCCTGCCCCGTACATAGGGGCCACGGTCGGTCACGCGGACGACGACCTGGTTGCCGTTTCTCGGATTGGTCACGAGGATTCGTGTGCCAAACGGGAGTGTGCGGTGTGCGCAGGTCATGCTATCGGGATGGTAATATTCGCCGTTGCTCATTCGTCTTCCATACAGTTTGCCACTGTAATATGTAGCCTTTCCGTTTCTTATTTTTTGTGCAAAGATGTTTTGTGTGCAAAATGTCAGTAGGATGGATATTATGATGACAAAAAGCACTTTGCCCTTGTGATTCTGTTTCATGGTGCAAATGTACATACTTTCTTTAGAAACACCATATTTTTCAACACTCTTTAAGAAGATGTTGTGCTCATATACCGAAGCTAAATGTGGAAAGAACAGAGAGTTAGCTAGGGGATCCAAAGCAATACCCCGACTTCATGAGCCGGGGCATTGTAGTAGGGATTCGCCTGATGTTTCAGCCGTGAGGGGAGGTTAGCGTGCGTCGAAGAGCAGCATACTGGTTTGGGCGAGCAAGGCTATCGGCACGTTGGTTTCTACCGTTAAGGTTTCGCCGGCCTTCTTGGGCATGGTCATCAGTGCGAAAGGAGCGATGGGCTTTTGGTCCTTATCGACCAAGATCATTCTGAAACTATTGCCCAGAGGCTTCGTGGGGGTCAATGTCACCTTGATTTTTACCTTTGAACGATGGCTAAAATCTACAATTTCGGCCTTTGTCTTGGTGTTGTCAAATGATTGGGTGTCAGAAGCCACTTTCAGCGACTTGCCGATGAGCTTCTTTTCCTCTTCTTGAGAGACCTGATCGTAGTGTTGGTCCATCTTGGAGAAGGCGGAGTCGATGTCAGCTCGGAAGCCCTTGAAAAGCTCCAATTTCTCCTCTTCGCTCTTGTCCTTCACTTTTTCTTCCATCTCTTTGTAAGTGTCGGAGATCTTGTCGTCGATGGCCTTCCTGGCAAACTGCCTGCAATTGTCGATGTAGAGCAACTTACCAACCATCTCGTTGTCCACCTTCTCCACGCTGTCCTCAGCCAAAGCGATAGCATCTTGGGCCCATTTGTCGGGGTTGTTGTCGTTGCCCTGGCTGCAAGAGGCCAGCAAACCAAAGGACATTACTGCCAAGAAGGCGAGAACGTTTGTCTTTCCAAATTTTTTCATCATAGCTATTTTATTGATTAGTTATTGGTGATTTTTGCTTCGTTGCCGTTCATTTTTTGCAAATGTAGTCAAAAAAATACAGATGGACAACAAAAAAGGGTGGAAATCTCTTTTTTTGTGTTTTAGGCGTATAATAAATGTGCCGCCAGAATCCTAATTGGGCTCTGGCGGCACGATAAATCTATACAATATTAACCGAAAAGTCTTGTTCAAACTCTCCCCTTGCGGTGGTAGTCCGACCTACTTCTTTCGTTTGGGCAGAAATCCTGTGGTGTTGGCGACATAGACGCCTATGAGGATCAAGGCGCAACCGACGTATGCCATTACCGTCATGGGCTCGCTCAGGAACATCGCTGCGATGACCACCGTGAAGAGCGGGCTGAGGTAGTTGTAGTTGGAGGCGGTGATGGCACCGAGCCTGTCAACGATGACGCTGTAGAGGAAGAAACAGCAGCACGACGCGATAAGGCCGAGGAAGAGCAAGTTGCCCAGCACTTCTATGTGGAGCAGGTTGCCCAAAGGGAACTCCCAAGGCCAGAAATAGAACAAGGGGAATGCGGTCAAGAGACCGTAGCCGAAGACCTTGCGCGTGATGGTGGCTGCGTCGTATTTCGCAGAAAGGGGCTTCAAGAGGAAGGAATAGAGACCGAAAGAGGCAGAAGAAAGCACCGCTATGAGATCTCCCGCAGGATTGAAGTGCAACTCGCCTTGACCATTGAATATGACAATGGCTACACCGGCAACTGCCGTGAGTGTGCCTATGGCAAAGTTGGAGGTCATCCGCGTGCCTTTTATGAAGAGGATGCTGAAGAGCATCGTGAAGATGGGCGATGCGCTCACGATGAAGCTGACGTTGTTGACGTTGGTCATGGAGATAGCCACGTTCTCGCTGACGAAATAGAGCGAGGCACCTGTGATACCCAGCACCACCATCATCAGCTCGTCACGCCATGTGTCGGCCTTGATGCGCTTGTGGGCTATCAGCAGCATGGCTACATAAGCGAGGATGTAGCGAGCGTAAAAAATCTCCAAAGCCGACATGCCGGCGTGGACAAGCACCTTTGTATTGACGAGAGTACCTCCCCAAATCGCCACCACGAAGAGTGCCAGCAGGTGAAATGTGAGAGTTTTGTTACTTTTCATTTATATTGGTTTAGTTATGGATTTTGCTTTATTATGTGCCAAAAGCGATTGCAAAGGTAGTGTATTTTGGGCAAACTACAAATGAAAAGCAAATAAATTTTCTAATAAAATACGCTTTTAGGGCCAAAAGAGGGTGTCAAGCCTCGTGTTGTCGGGGGAGTTGACACCCTTTTTGAGTTTCAACGAGAAACTGTTGTTGATTCAAAATGAGACGGTTAGGTGTCCCGTCTGGCTATTTCTCTCCTGTTAGTTGGGTGATAGTGGCGCGTACCCGCTCCTCCGTCGTGTAAAGCAAGGTGTCTTCGTCGGCGTTGGGGTCTCCCATGAAGACCTCGGGATTGCTGTATTCCATTTTGCTTTTCATCGGCTCGCGGGCAGAGAAGTGATATTCCTTGATGTCCGTCTGTTCGTAGAGGCTGCGTATGTTCTGCTCGTTCACGCCACAACCCGCCAAGAGGATGATGCGCCCAGCGGCTTGCTGGTGGAGCTTTTGCAGTAGGGGAGCGCCTTCGATGGCCTTTGGTTGCTGGCCGGAGGTGAGGATGCGGTCGAAGCCTAAGTCGATCAGTTGCTCCAAAGCCTCGAAGGGATCACGGCAGCGGTCGAAGGCCCGATGGAAGGTCAGGGACATCCCCTGTGCTTTCTCGACCAGACGGCGGTTGGCCTCCATGTCGATAGTCCCGTCTTCGTGCAAGCATCCGATCACTACGCCGTCGGCTCCCAGTTGGCGCGCCACCTCTATGTCGGCCTCCATGCGCTCCAGTTCCAATGGTGTGTAGAGAAAGTCGCCACCGCGCGGACGGATGATGACGTGCAGGCGTGTCGTCGTCAGCACCCGACGTGCCACCATGATCTCGCCATACGACGGCGTTGTGCCACCTTCGGGTATTCCCGCGCACAGTTCCACACGGTCCGCGCCTCCAGCCTGGGCAGCCAGACAACTCTCTACGCCATTGGCGCAAACCTCAAACCGAAATAAATTTCTCTCCATGTCTTTGTATTGTTTTTCGTGCAAAAGTACGGCGATTTCGCCCTTTCTCCAAATAAAAGTCGTATTTTTGCATCCTCAAAGCGGATGACCGCTGCCAAAACTTCGAATTCAAACAAAACAAAGATAGAATGGGAAAGATTATTTTGACGGGCGACCGCCCCACTGGCAAGCTCCATTTGGGACACTATGTCGGTAGTTTGCGTCGTCGCGTGGAACTTCAGAATGCGGGCGACTATGACCGTATGTTCGTCTTCATGGCCGACGTGCAGGCTTTGACAGACAATGCCGACAACCCAGAGAAGATTCGTCAGAACATCATCGAGGTCGCACTGGACTACCTCTCTGCTGGTCTCGATCCGGAGAAGTGTACGCTCTATATCCAGAGCTGCATCCCCGAACTGGCGGAGCTGACTACCTATCTGATGAATCTTATCAGCGTCTCGCGCGTGCAGCGCAACCCGACGGTGAAGACTGAGATCAAGATGCGCAATTTCGAGGCCAATATTCCCCTTGGCTTCTTCTGCTACCCCGTGTCGCAAGCTGCCGATATCGTGGCTTTCAAGACCACTGTCGTGCCTGCCGGCGAGGACCAGGAGCCGATGCTTGAGGTGACACGCGAGTTGGTCCGTCGCTTCAACCAGATCTATGCCCCCGTCTTTCCCGAGCCAGAGATCATGTTGCCCGAGAACCAGACTGCACGCCGTCTGCCTGGCACGGATGGCAAGGAGAAGATGAGCAAGAGCCTTGGCAACTGCATCTATCTCTCCGACGACAAGGATACGGTGTGGAAGAAGGTGAAGACCATGTACACTGACCCGACCCACCTGAATGTCAGCGATCCAGGCCATGTGGAGGGAAATGCCGTCTTTACCTATCTTGATGCTTTCTCCACCGACGATGACTTCGCAGAATTCTGGCCCGAGTTCAGCTGCCTCGACGAGTTGAAGGCAGCCTATACGGCAGGTGGCATTGGCGACATGAAGTGTAAGAAGATGCTCAACAAGGTGCTGGAGCGCATGCTGGAGCCGATTCGCAAGCGCCGTCATGAGTTTGAGCAGGACATCCCGGAGATCTATAACATCCTTCGCAAGGGATCTGATGCTGCCCGCGAGGTGGCTGCCAAGACGATGGATGAGGTGCGCGAAGCCATGCGTATCAACTATTTTGATGACGCCGCACTCATTCAGGAGCAGGCCGAGCGCTTCGCTCAGAAATAGTATAGCGTACACCGATATCAACTACAAGGCGTTGCTCGCGCGTTCCTTATATATTGAATAGGATGCGCGGGCAACGCCTTGCTTTAGTTAATGTCTCTTCCTTTCTGGGGGAAGCGTATGTTGTAGGGATGGTCTTGTCAGAAATGCTCGCCGATTCTGCGCAGCGCCTCTTCGAGGAGAGATCGGGGACAGGCAAGGTTGATGCGAAGGTAGCCCTCGCCCGAAATGCTGCCATAGAGCGTGCCACTATTGACCTTGACGTGCGCCCGCTCCATGATCTTCTGTGCCAGGGAGTCTGCGCTCAATCCCGTTTGGCTGATGTCCACCCATGCGAGATAGGTGCCCTCGTTGTGCATCACCTGCCATTTTGGCAAGTGCTCACGGCAGAACGACCGCAGCACTTCGAAGTTGTCGTGAATATAGAGGTTCAACGCGTCGATCCAGTCTTCGCTTTCGTTGTAGGCGGCCTGAATGGCCACGGGCGCAAAAGGATTGACGTCGCAAATCTCAAAGATGTTGACGACCCGCTCTATGCGTCTCCGCCACTCCTCGTTCTTTGTGATGATATGAGCCATTTGTAGTCCTGCGATGTTGAAGCTCTTCGACGGCGAGGTCAGGGTGATGCTGTTGTCGAGACATGCTTCGCTCACGCTGGCAAACGGCGTGTAGGAGTAGCCGGGCATGACCAGTTCGTTGTGTATCTCGTCACTCACTACGACGACGTGGTGGCGTAGGCAGATCTTGTTCATTCGCTCCAGTTCCTCGCGCGTCCACACCCTGCCCGTCGGATTCTGTGGGTTGCAGAGCAGGAAGACGGTGGTCTTTTCGTCGGCACACTTGCGCTCGAAGTCGTCGAAGTCCATCTTGAAACGGTCGCCCTCGCGCAGAAGGCGGGTCTCCAGAATCTCGCATCCCTGATTGCGTATGCTGGAGAAGAAGCAGTTGTAGGCTGGCGTCTGGACGAGCACTTTCTCGCCGGGAAGCGTCAAGGCCTTGATGGTGGCCGATGCGGCAGGCACCACACCCGTCGTGTAAAGGATCCAGTCGCGCTCGATCGTCCATCCGTGGCGACGTTTGAACCACTGGATGACCGACTCGTAGTAGCTGTCTAGTACGAGCGTATAACCGAAGACAGGGTGTGCGGCCCGATCCTTGATGGCCTGTTGGATGGCAGGAGCGACGGCAAAGTCCATGTCTGCCACCCACATCGGTATCACGTCGTCCGCAGGCATTGCGTCCCATTTGACGCAGCCTGTGCCGCGCCGTTTCACGGGTTGGTCGAAGAAGGTCTGGTCTATCATCGGTTGGGCTCGAAAGTTAATGTGTTGCCGTCGTCCGAAGTGCTGGCGACGTGTCCTTTGGCAAACTGATCCATCGTCAAGCGACCAATGTTGTCGGCTTGGATTTTTCCGCTGATAGGATTCTTCACCTCCGTGATCGTTCCCTTGATGCGTGCCTCCACGTTCGTGCAGTCTTCGAAAGCACGGTCGCAGGCTGCGTCGAAGGTGCAGTCTTCCAGTACGATGCCATCGCTATAACACAGAGGTTGCTCGCCGCTGATATGGCAGCGCACGAGCCGGATGTTCTTGCTGTGCCAGGCGAGATACTCGCCATGGAGCTCGGAGTCGTAGATGACGACGTTGTCGCACTCCCAAAAACTGTCCTTGGTAGTGATCTTCGCATGGTGAATCTCCACGTTCTGACAGTATTGGAACACATATTTCGCATCGCTCACCAGTCCATCCACATAGATATTCTTTGAGAACATGAACGGGTAGGTGCCTTGGTGCAGTTCCACATTCTTGATCTTCAGGCCGTCGATGCGCCAAAACGTCTCGTCGGCATCGGTTATCTTGACATTCTCCAGCGTCACGTTCTTCATCTCGCGGAAAAACTTCGGGCCGTCGATGACACAGTCTCTCATCACCATGTCGTCGCTATACCAGATGGCTGATCGTGATCCAGGGGCAAAATAGCAATTCGTGATGAGGCTTCCATCCACATGCCACCACGGATACTTGCCGTAGAACTTGGAGTTGTGGCACTCCACCTGCTTGCAACACTTGATGCCTGACTCGCCATCGACAATCTCTATGTCCTCCAGGCGCACGTCGTGGACACCGAAGAGCGGACGCTCGCCGCCAAACTTCTGATTCTTTATCGTTTCCATAGGTCTTTTGTCGTTTTCTCTTTTTCTTGTTTTGGTTGGGGGAAAACTCCTGCCGCATACCTCCCATACTGTGGGAAGGCGCAGCCAGGGCCTTATCGTTTGCAAAAGTACAAAAATCGTGCCAATCAAGCAAAGCATATATTACGGAAAAACCTACCCATATTACGGTAAATGGGGATTCCTTGCCAATCTTTCCCCTATGTCAAAAAAAAGTCGTACCTTTGCACTCCGTAATATAGCAGAGTACTTATTAGCATTTTTTAATTACATTTGGATTACTAGCCCTATCATGGCTTTTATCGAGACAAACAACATCAAAGGTGATGTCTTCGGTGGCATCACAGCCGGTATCGTGGCACTTCCGCTCGCACTGGCATTCGGTATTCAAGCATTTGGCGGTATTGACAGTCCTGAGGCTTCCAGCATGGGAGCCTTGGCCGGACTCGTCGGTGCCACCCTGCTCGGTTTCTTCGCTGCCCTCTTTGGTGGCACCCACTCCCAGATCTCTGGCCCTACGGGACCGATGACCGTCATTACGGCCTCCATTGTGAGTGGAGCATGGGCCAGTTCGCAGGGCAACATCTCCGCCGTCCTTCTCTCCATGTCGCTTGCCGGCATCTTCTGTGGCCTGTTTCAGGTGCTCTTCGGTCTCATCCGCATTGGCAAGTATGTCCGCTACATTCCCTATCCCGTACTCTCGGGCTTCATGAGCGGCATCGGAGTGATCATCATCCTGCAGCAGCTCTATCCGATTATCGGCAAGAAGTCTCCCGCCAGCACACTGGACATGATTCTCAACTTCCCCGCTGCCATTGCCGAAGGTGTTAGCGTGCCAGCATTGCTGCTGGGTCTGGTCTGTATTGCGCTCATCATCCTTGTGCCGAAAGTGACCAAGAAGGTGCCCGCCACGCTTGTCGCCCTGGTGGTCGTCACGGTGGTCTCGCTCTTCACGGGCCTCGACTCGGCACTTACCATTGGCAACATCCCGGCCGGACTCCCCATGCCCTTCTTCACGAAGGTGCAGCTGGACGGTATCGATTGGATGGACGTCATCAAGGCTTCCCTCGTCCCGGGTCTCACACTGGCTGGCCTGGGCAGTATCGATACGCTACTGACGTCGGTCGTGGCCGACAATATCACCAAGACCAAGCACAACTCCAACCAGGAGTTGATAGGCCAGGGTATCGGCAATGCCGTGGCGGGTCTGTTCTGTGGTCTTGCCGGCGCAGGAGCTACGATGCGTACGGTGGTCAACGTGAAGTCGGGTGGCCGCACGCAGCTCAGCGGTATGATCCACGCTGCCTTGCTCCTTGCCATTCTCCTCGGACTGGGCTCGCTCGTGAAATACGTGCCCCTTTCGGTACTAGCCGGTATTTTGATTACGGTCGGTTGGGGTATTATCGACTTCCGCGGATTCAAGGACCTGAGACGCATACCGAAGTCTGACGCCTTCGTGATGATCGTGGTCTTCCTCATGACGGTCTTCGTGGACCTCCTCACGGCAGTAGGTATTGGCATGGTCATCGCCTGCGTGCTTTTCATGAAGCGTGCCGGCGACCTCGTGGAGGATGGCTACAGTTCCAAGGAGTTGAGCACCTTCGACAAGGAGTCGCCCTGGGAGGACGAGAAGGATATGCCGAAGGATATCCACCACCATATTTATATAGAGCGCCTCGACGGCCCGATCTTCTTCGGAAGTATCACGGGATTCCAGCGCGTGATGCACGACATCCCCAAGGATGCGAAGATCGTCATCATCCGTATGCGCCGAGTCCCGTTTATGGATCAGAGCGGCGTCTATGCCATGGAGACTGCCATCAAGGACCTCCAGGCGCAAGGCGTGAAAGTGCTCATGACCATCATCCAGCCCCAGCCCCGCTATATGCTGGAGAATCATCGCATCATCCCGATGCTCATCCCGCAGGAGAACACCTTCGAGACCTTCGAGGATTGTACGAACTATCTCAAGACGCTGTAGTCGCCCTCACGCCTTGATGGCAGAAAGCCACGCCCTGTCAAGCGGTCAAACTGATGACCACTCGGCAGGGCGTGAACTGTATAAAAGGCCAGCACAAAAGTAGCTGAAGTCGTGGCGGGCTGACCATTTTGTTTGCACACTTGGCGAGAATTGAGCCAAAAAGTCGCTTTTTTGGCCGTATTATTTGCAAGGGTCGTGGAATTTTGGTATTTTTGCCGTCGCAAAGACAAAATAATACCTTTGGGTTTACCGAATAACCAAAACACAATAAGAATGAAAAGTGACATTGAAATTGCACGCGAGACCGTGCTGAAGCCGATTACGGAGGTTGCTAACACGGTAGGTATCGCCGCCGACAAGTTGGAGCATTACGGAAAGTACATTGCCAAAGTACCATTGGAGTGTATTGACGAGAGCAAGGTGGATCGCTGCAATATGATACTGATGACAGCCATGTCGCCGACGAAGGCTGGTATCGGCAAGACCACGGTGAGCGTTGGCCTCTCCATGGCCTTGAATCGTTTGGGCTATAAGTGCGGCCTTGCACTTCGCGAGCCTTCCATGGGTCCGTGCTTCGGTATGAAGGGCGGTGCTGCTGGTGGTGGCTATTCGCAGGTGCTGCCGATGGACAAGATCAACCTCCACTTCACGGGTGACTTCCATGCCATCACGGCGGCCCACAACCTCATCGCCGCGCTGCTCGACAACTATATCTTCCGTCATCAGGGAGAGCCGTGCGAGCTGAAGACGGTCTATTGGGGCCGCGTCCTGGATGTCAATGACCGTGCCCTCCGCAAGATCGTGATTGGCTTGGGTGCTGGCAATGGCGTGGTGCGCGAGAGCGGATTCGACATCTCTGTGGCTTCGGAGATCATGGCTATCCTCTGCCTGGCAAAGGATCTGGAGGACTTGCGCCGTCGTTTGGAGAACATCCTCTTGGGTATCACCTGCGAGGGCAAGCCGTTCTACCTCCGCGACCTGGGCAGCGTGGGCTCTATCCTCGTCATCCTGAAGGATGCGCTGCAGCCCAACCTCGTTCAGACGACTGAGAACACGCCCGCCTTTATCCATGGTGGTCCGTTCGCCAACATCGCCCACGGCTGCAACAGTTTGATTGCTACGAAGATGGCCATGAGCCACAGCGACTATACCGTGACGGAGGCTGGCTTCGCCGCCGATCTGGGTGCCGAGAAGTTCCTCGACATCAAGTGCCGCATGGGTGGCATCCGTCCGAAACTCTGCGTGCTGGTCGTGACGGTTCGCGGCTTGAAGTTGCAGGGTGGTATGGCCGACGATGCAGCGCCCGCAGAGCAGCTGGAGGCCTTGCGCAATGGTCTTGCCAACATGGAGCGTCATATCGAGAACCTCCAGAATATGGGCCAGACCGTCGTCGTGACGCTCAACCGCTATGCTACCGATACGGACGAGGAGCTGAAGATCGTCGCCGACCGTTGTGCCGAGGTGAAGGTGGGTTATGCGCCCAACGAGTGCTTCGTCCGTGGCGGAGAGGGTTGCGAGGAGTTGGCCCGCGTCTGCGTCAAGGAGATTGCCGAGCGTCCGTCGAAGGAGATCCAGTATCCGTACGAGCTCGAGGACAGCATCACCACCAAGGTAGAGGCTTTGGCCAAGAAGATCTACCGTGCCGGACGTGTGGAATATACCGCCGCTGCCAAGAAGGCCCTCAAGCGCATCAGCGAGTGGAACTTGGAGGGACTTCCCGTCTGTGTCGCCAAGACGCAGTATTCCTTCAGCGACGACGCGAAGAAGCTCAACGTGCCGGAGGGCTATACCTTCACCGTGCGCGACTTCGTCATCAACACGGGCTCAGGAATGATCGTGGCCATTGCGGGCGACATCATGCGTATGCCGGGTCTGCCCAAGCGTCCTCAGAGTGAGGTCATCGACATCGTCAATGGTGAGATCGAGGGATTGGCATAAGCCTCCTTTTTGATCATCAGTAGATAAAAGTAAAACGGCCTTTCCGCAGCAAATCATTGCGGAAAGGCCGTTTTGTCGATTTTGGGTTGTACACGGTTGTGGACTGTGTGTCCCGTGGATTACCGTTTCTGTGGATTATATAGTTCCTGTGGTTTACCAGCCGCCGTGGCCTCCACCACCAGGACCGCCTCCGCCACCGGGTCCACCACCACCGCCAGGACCACCGCCTTGGCCTCCGTTGCCATACTGCACGGCAGAGAGCGTCTGCGTGGAAGAACCGTCGCTGACGGTGTATTGCTCGCCTGCTGTCATGCCCTCGGCGGTGAGGATGACGTTGCCGCGACTATAGTCGTAGGGCAGGGTGAAGGTGGCAAGCACGTTGCCGTCCTTGCTGACGGTGAGTGTGCTGCCCGCCGTGACGTTGCCCGAATAGGTGACGTAGCCTTGGGTTGACTCTTGCGTAGTGGGATGGGAGTTGTTGCCGCCACCGATTCCCAACACATTGCCACCCGTGAAGAACACCGTGTAGCCCTCTTCTTCATTGGCGTCGATGCCACATTCGGGAGAGCGTGTGCCGTAGGCGACCGTCGTTCCACCCGAGAAGTACAAGTTGCCGTTGGAGTCGAGGCCGTCGTTGCCGCTGCTATACACCGTGACCGTTCCACCCTTGATATACATGTGGCTGCTGGAGTTGATGGCGTCGTCGTACGTGTTGCAGTCGATGGTTCCGCCGCTGATGGTCAGCGTGCCCTTGCTCTCTATGCCCTCGCTGCCGTCCTGCTGGCCCGAACACGTCACATGGATGTTGCCACCGCTGATCTGTATGTCGCCCACGGGCAGTCCCGTGCTGCTCTCCGTCGCTTTGATGCCCACCTTGATGCCCTTGGGCGATGTGGTGTAGGCGTCGTCGAGGCGGTCGAGTTGTCCGCGGTAGCTGCCGTCATACTCCTGGTTGCCTCCGATGTTGACATAGGTTGTTCCCGTTGTGGTCACGCTGAGGTCGCCGCCCGTGATGGTCAGCGTCGAGTCGCACTTCAGTCCCTTGCCACCGCTGCCTGTGGCTGTCAGGCTGATCTGTCCAGCCGCTATGGTCACGTTGGCGTCGCTCGACATGCAGGCCGCACCTTTCACCTCCTGGTCGTCGCTGTCCCACTTGCCCTTGCCGCTGTTGGTTATCGTCACGGTGGGCACGGACTTGCTGTCGTCGATGGTGATGTTGCCGTCGCATTTCAGTCCCTTCGATCCTGCTGCCGTCACATCGATGGTCAGCGATCCGCCCGAGATCGTGGCGTAGCCGCCCTCCTCGTCGTCTGCCGACACCTGGATGCCGTCGTCGAGCGTGCCCGAGACGTTGAAGTGGCCACCATTCTGCAGGAAGTATTGGTTCACGTTGAGGCCGTCTTTCTTCGCATAGAGGATGTTGATGGTGCCAGTGAATTTCTTTTTCAGTTGTACGTATTCGTCAGCCCAATAGGCGTGTTTCGCGTAGCCGTAGAGGTTGAGCGTGCCGTCGCCATCAAACTCCGAGTGGCCGTTCACCATCAGTGCGCCTTTGCCCTGGCTCGCCTTGCTGTCCTTGAGCGTACTCTCTCCGACGAGCTGGATGGCGATGCGCTTGCCATTCTCGATGTTGACCGCCGCACTGTCGGCGCAGGTGAGGGAGAGATTGTCGAAGACCACCGTGGCCTTGTAGTGGCCGTCCATATAGAACGATCCGTTGTCCGACGCGCCCGAGAGCGAATAGCTGATCTCCGTATCCACGGTCTCGTCCTGCACAATGCTGACAGCGGCTCCATTGGCCGTCACGTCGAGGTGGCTCATGCAGTTGCCTGCCACGGTGACAGCGGCGGCGCTCCCATTGTAAGTCACGCTGACGCTATTGTCGGCCACGTCCGAATGGTCCACATACATGCGGGTCACTTCGTTTAGCTGGAAGGTCTTGCCCAGGATCGTGAGTCTGGATCCGTCCGCATAGTCCATGCTGCCAGCCTGGGACGCAGGAATCTTGTAGGTCACTTCGCCGACGACCACGTTCAGCGTCTGAGCCGCCGTGCCAAGAGAGACCACGAGCGAGGCTCCGATAAGTAGTGCTTTCTTCATCGTTTCGCCAGTTTAAAGTTTTTGTTTCCTTGTTTTGCCACATACACGCCCTTGGGCAGCGACTCGCGCGCCACGTCGAGCGAGGGATAGCATCCGACGAAGCGTCCGGAGAGATCATGGATACTGACAGACTGTACTTTGCCAGCCTCCACATCGTCGATGGAAACCACTGCCGCGTCGGAGAAATACATCTTCGTGAGGGTCGAAAGGTCGAAGGTCTCGCCGTCCGCTCCGCTTCTCACGACGAGCTTTCCGTCGCTTACCGTCATCTCCAAGTCCTCTACAGCGATACTTCGTGGCCCAGTGTTGGTCACGAAGACCAGATAGTTGTAGTCGTTGCTCCAGCCATTGAGCGCTGTCAGCATCAACCCGAATACAAACAAAATGGATCTTTTCATAACTGATAAATTAAATGATTGCCTTATCCTATATATAATAGGTATAGCGTAAAAATCAGTTACAAAGTTACGATATTTTTCCATTATATCTATCTTAGAATGAATATTATTCAATGAGCGCCTGTTTTGGGTGGATAAATATGGCTATTTGCTCAACAAACTCCAAGTGGCTTTCCAGACTATTCCCCTGATACTCTCCGCGCCAACTGCTTTTCTTCCCCAGCAGCTTCGTGTCTGCCATAAATGCGGTAGGGCTATGGAGGAAAGGTTCTGTTTCTGCCAAGTTGTCAGCCGCGAGGGTCCCGCTTGTCAAATGGCACAATAGTTGTTTTGAGATAGGCGGACAACAAAGTCCAAGCAACATTAAAGTAGAACAAAAATAAAAAAAAGAAATATTATGGGAAAGATTATTGGTATCGACTTAGGTACAACTAACAGCTGCGTAGCAGTGTTCGAGGGCAATGAGCCCGTGGTGATCGCCAACAGCGAGGGCAAGCGTACGACCCCGTCCGTGGTAGGCTTCGTAGAAGGTGGCGAGCGCAAGGTGGGCGATCCTGCCAAGCGTCAGGCTATCACCAACCCGAAGAAGACCGTTTACAGTATCAAGCGTTTCATGGGTGAGACCTATGATCAGAGCCGCAAGGAGGCCGAGCGCGTTCCGTTTACGGTGGTCAACGAGGGTGGCTATCCTCGTGTACAGATCGATGACCGCAAATATACGCCGCAGGAGATTTCGGCTATGGTGCTTCAGAAGATGAAGAAGACCGCCGAGGACTACCTTGGCCAGGAGGTGACGGACGCCGTCATCACCGTGCCGGCCTACTTCAGCGACTCTCAGCGTCAGGCCACGAAGGAGGCTGGTGCTATCGCAGGCCTCAACGTTCGCCGTATCGTCAACGAGCCGACGGCCGCAGCCTTGGCCTATGGTGTCGATAAGTCCCACAAGGACATGAAGATTGCCGTCTTCGACCTCGGTGGTGGTACTTTTGATATCTCCATCCTGGAGTTTGGTGGTGGCGTCTTTGAGGTGCTCTCTACCAATGGTGATACCCACCTTGGTGGTGATGATTTCGACCAGGTGATCATCGACTGGCTCGTCAACGGCTTCAAGGCCGACGAGGGTATCGATCTCTCCAAGGACCCGATGGCCATGCAGCGCCTGAAGGAGGCTGCCGAGAAGGCCAAGATCGAGCTTTCAAGCACGACTTCGACCGAGATCAACCTCCCGTACATCACGGCAGAGGGTGGTGTGCCAAAGCACTTGGTTAAGACCCTCACGCGCTCACAGTTTGAGCAGCTGGCTCACGAGCTGATCCAGAACTGCTTGATTCCTTGCCAGAACGCCATCCGCGACGCCAAGCTTTCTACGTCCGACATCGACGAGGTGATCCTCGTGGGTGGTTCCAGCCGTATCCCCGCCGTCCAGACCTTGGTGAAGAACTACTTCGGCAAGGAGCCTTCCAAGGGTGTCAACCCCGACGAGGTGGTCGCTGTCGGTGCAGCTATCCAGGGCGCTATCCTCAACAAGGAGAGTGGTGTAGGCGATATCGTCTTGCTCGACGTCACTCCGCTGACCCTCGGTATCGAGACGATGGGTGGTGTGATGACGAAGCTCATCGAGGCCAACACAACCATTCCATGCAAGAAGAGCGAGGTCTTCTCTACGGCTGCCGACAACCAGACGGAGGTGACCATCCACGTCCTGCAGGGTGAGCGTCCGATGGCGGCTCAGAACAAGAGCATCGGCCAGTTCAACCTCACCGGCATTGCCCCGGCCCGCCGTGGTGTGCCTCAGATCGAGGTGACGTTTGATATCGACGCCAACGGTATCCTCAACGTCTCTGCCAAGGACAAGGCTACGGGCAAGGAGCAGAGCATCCGCATCGAGGCTTCAAGCGGTCTGAGCGATGATGAGATCAAGCGCATGAAGGCTGAGGCCGAGCAGAACGCTGAGAACGATAAGAAGGAGCGTGAGCGCATCGATAAGCTCAACCAGGCTGACTCGATGATCTTCACTACCGAGAACTTCCTCAAGGACAACGGCGACAAGATCCCGGCCGATCAGAAGCCGGCTATCGAGGAGGCCCTCGGCAAGTTGAAGGACGCCCACAAGAGTGGTGATGTAGCCGCTATCGACACGGCCATCAACAACCTCAACACCATCATGCAGGCTGCCTCTCAGCAGATGTATCAGCAGGCTGGTCCTCAGCAGGCTGGTCCTCAGCCGGGTGCAGGTCAGCAGGCAGGCCAGCAGGGCGGTCAGAATACTGACGACAACATCCAGGATGCCGACTTCGAGGAAGTGAAGTAAAGTCTGGTAAACAAGGATAAATAAACATAGGACGGGCGCAACCCAATGGGTTGCGCCT
>OQVS01000091.1_pt1 | contig 45404 bp, 35 predicted proteins | sample 1691601 | NCBI WGS metagenome assembly OQVS01 (sample SAMN03418268, study PRJEB22391) | human gut metagenome | biome: human-gut; feature: organic feature; material: feces | host: Homo sapiens | place: Tanzania | collected 2013-01 | reverse complement strand
TTAGATTTAAACTTTTATCTCTTCTAAATTCAATCTTTACCTTTCTTTTTGACCGTTTTTTGACCTTTCATCGGTTGTGTAGCTCACTACACTCCCTCTTCAATGCCAAAAATCGCTTCAAAAATAAAGGCAAATCTTGAACTTCATAAAAGTTCAGACGACTTCAATTTATGCGAGCAGCTTCTTCACGATGTCGGAAATAACTTTGCCGTCAGCCTTGCCTGCCATCTGCTTGCTGGCAATGCCCATCACCTTGCCCATCTCCTTGATAGACGATGCACCGGTCTGGGCGATGATGTCCTTCACGGCAGCCTCTATCTCCTCGGCAGTGAGAGGCTTGGGCAGATACTCCTCGATAACACGAACCTGGGCCATCTCCTCCTCTGCGAGATCGGGACGGTTCTGCTGCTGGTAGGTGGCTGCCGACTCCCTGCCCTGCTTGGCGAGCTTGGCAAGAATCTTCATTGCGGCGGCATCCTCAAGGGTGTCGTTGGCTCCGGGAGCCGTCTTTGCCTCGATAAACACTTTCTTCACGTTGCGCAGGGTTTCGAGACGAACCTTGTCGCGCGACTTCATTGCCTCCTTGATGTCGTTGCTTACTTGATCGTATAACATATTTGTGTCTCTGTTTTTTAAGTGAAACTTATTGTCCCTTTGATTGGCTGAGGATTCTTGACGGGAGCGTTCTCCACCGTAATCTCCGATTTCGACTGCTTCACAAGCTCGTTGTACTGCATACGCGAACGCTTGTAGGTGGGAGTGGCCTCAACGGCAGAAATGAGATTGTCGTTGTCCAGATCCTCACTGCTGAAGATGAAGCAGTTGGGCTGCGGACGTTCCTCACCGTTGCGCGGGTCGTGGTAGAACTGGTTTATCAGTTCGTTCTCGGAGTTTTTCTTGTCCTGCTCCTTGCGCATCTCCGCCACGCTCATCTCCTTCTTGTTGATGATGTCCATCTCGTTGTCCTTGACCCTCATTCCGAATCCTGTGGCAAGGATGGTGACTTTCACCTTGTCGCCAAGCTCCGGGTCGGTGGAGAGTCCCCACTTCGTCTCGATGTCCTCGTCGAAGCCGTCCATGAATTCGTTCACTGCGTTCATCTCGTCCATCATCAGATTGCCCTTGCCGTCCTCGCCACCGGAGAAGGACACGCTGAGCAGTATCTTCTTGGAGTTATACACGTCGTTGTCGTTGAGCAACGGAGAATGGAGCGCATTCTCGATGGCGTTCTTCATACGGTCATCACCCTCGCCGTAGCCGGTACTCATAAGAGCTACGCCACCATCCTTCAGCACCGTCTTAACGTCGTTGAAGTCGAGATTGATGATTCCATGCATAGTGATGATTTCGGCAATGCTCTTTGCAGCCACGCTCAATGTGTCGTCAGCCTTGCCGAATGCCTCAGTGACGGCAAGCTGCCCGTAGATAGAGAACAGGCGCTCGTTGTTGATTACGAGGAGCGCATCCACATTCTTCGCCATCTTCTCCACTCCGGCAAGAGCCTGGAGAATCTTCTTCTTGCCTTCCCAACGGAACGGGATGGTAACGATACCTACCGTGAGAATGCCCATATCCTTGGCGATGCGTGCCACCACAGGACCGGCTCCAGTGCCGGTGCCTCCGCCCATTCCGGCGGTGATGAACACCATCTTGGTGCCGTCGTTGAGCATATTGCGGATTTCCGGCTCGCTCTCCTCGGCTTCCTGCTGGCCCTTCTCGGGTTTGTTTCCGGCTCCGAGTCCTTCCTTGCCCAACTGCAGGTGCACAGGCACTGGGGAATCGTCGAGAGCCTTCTTGTCGGTGTTGCAGAGCACGAACGTCACGTCGTGAATACCCTCCCGGTACATGTGGTTCACGGCATTGCCTCCGCCGCCACCCACACCGATGACCTTTATTATGCTGCTTGGCTTGTCAGGCTCGCCGAAAGCTGAAGCCATCCGCCCTATTTTCTTATCGTCTGCCATATTGATATTGTCTTTATTGTTATAGCTTTGTTTGTTTACATATCGGGGCCGCAGAGGGACTACTCCTCCTCAGTAATCTGGCCTATCACCCATTTCTTGAATTTGCTGAATCTGCTGCCCATCGAGTGCTTCTTCAGTGCGGCTATCTTATCCTCAGCCTCAGCCACGTGCTCACCGCCGGGATATGCCGTGATGTAGCGTTCGTAAGCCTCCGCTGTGTTGTCGAGCACCGCCTGGTCCCACTCCTTTTTCTCGGCAGCACGGCGAATCTTCTCCTGGGCATCTTTCTCTGCCGGAGTGGACACTCTACCTATACCTGTAGTTCCGGCAACGGCTGTCGCCGGCTGCTCGGCAGGGTAAACCGTTTTCGGCTCCTTGTGGATTTCGTTGTCTTCGAATATGTCGCGCTGGTGATTCAGCTCGCCGCCGTCACAGCTCACGTCGCCCTTGAGCAGCAGACCAAGGAGAGTGTTCATCGTTCCGTCGTGTGGCACGCTGACATTCTTGCTTGCTGCGTTCACGCTGTCGTTGATGAAGAGTTTCACTACCACCTTCTCCATCTTTGTTTTTCTGACGAAAGCCTTGGCTATGTTCCTCAGGTTCGCGCCGCCGCCGGTTATCACAATTCCGCCGTTCAGCTTGTCGCGGTATTCCTGCGGCACCTGAGCCCATACATTGTCGATTATCTCCTGTGTCCTTGCCTCCACTACCTGCAGGAACTTGATGCTCGCCACACTGTGTTCTGCATCTATCGAATAGTCAAGCGACTTATCCAGTTCCTTTACATCGGTATAGGCACAGCCGTATTTTATCTTCATCTTCTCAGCCAAATCCTCGTCAATCTTGAGCGATGCGATATCCTTTGTTATATTGCTGCTGCCGAGAGGGATAACGGCGATATGGCGCAAGATGTTCTTGTGGTAAACAAGCATAGTGGTTGTTTCTGCACCGAAGTCAACGAGCAGGCATCCGGCACGTTTGCAAGTGTCGTCGAGGATACGGTCGGCAAGAGCCAGCGGAGCAATGTCGAGTTCGGCAATCCTCACGTTGGCACGACTGAAGCAGTCATTCAGCTTGTCATAGAATTCCTTGCGCCACAGTATGTTCAGGAAGTTGCCCGTCAGATGGTCGGTCTGTATTCCTGCAGGGTCGTTCTGCAGGTCGTTGCCCACTTTGTATTCCTGTATCGCCACGTCAAGGATTTCTTTTCCGTCGTACTCTTTGTTGCGGTTGGCATCCATCAGTTCGTTCACCATCTGCTGTGTGACGATGGTTCCCTTCGACAAGTCGCGGCTTATCTCGTTCCTCACGCTCAGAATCGACTGTCCGCCCACTCCCACATAAACCTGCGAGATTTCCCTGTTGAGCATGGCTTTCAGCTTGTTCATGATGTTTGTTATGCACTGCACTGTCTTGTCTATATTATACACAATGCCCTTGCGTATTACCGACGAAGACTCCTCGCTCGCCACGGCGAGCACCGTGATGCTTCCGTCGGAGTTCTTCCGGCCCGCTATACCTCTGAGTCTTGACGAACCGAGTTCTATTGCTACTATAAAATCCTTTGCTGGCATATTGCTTATATATTTTCTGGTTGCTGTTCTTTTTTCTTACATATTATCTGGTTGTCGAATTCCAGGTTTATATACGAGTATTTGTTCCATCCCACCTGGTTCAGTCCGAACTTGTAGAATTTTTCAAGCCTCGTAAATTTGCGTCCGATGAAGTCCTCTATCAGCTCCTGCCGCTTCGACACTACTCTTGTCATCGGCGGGGTGCCAAGATACACCACGTGGTTGCCCACACGCGGCACTATCTCTATGCCGAGGTCGGGCAGCACATTTATCTGCTCCACCATATTTTTCCACAGGTCGTTTGCCATTATGGTGTTTGCTATCGGGGCTATGTAGTTTCGTGCGAACCAATGGCTGATGTTGCCTGTGGCGATTATGAGGTCTGACGTATACTTGGAGTTCGGCATGATGCCCCCCTTGTCGTCGAGGTAATAGTCGGCTCCATGCTGACTTTTTATCCTTATCACCGGCAGTCGCTGCGTTATGCTGATGAACACACGGTTGTCCTGCGTCTTGTAGCAGTCGGCTGTATTCACGAACGGGCTTTGGCACAGCAGGTCTTCTATCTGCCGCGGCTGCACGTCGGTCATCCTGGCATTGAGCGGGTACATGCGGTTCGACTTCAGAATCTTCTTCACCTCAGCAGCACTGAGGAAGCCGTTGGCATTGTTGTCGTCAATCTGTATGTTCACCTCTGAGCACACCTTCTTCGACTCGTCTGGTTTGTTGAACGAGACCATCGCCATGACTATATATCCGAACAGGATGAAGTCGAGCAGGACAAGTATTGCTTTCTTGTATATGGAGCGCATCGGGATGCTGTTGTTGTTTATATTGTTATTACCTTTGTTCCGTATGCTACGTGAACCGCGTCACGGCATCAGCGAGCCTTTGCTTCGAGTATTTCCTCTATCTGCGGCACATAGTTGTCAAGGTCGCCGGCACCAAGCACCACAAGCACCTCGAAGTCGTGGTTCTTCACATAGTCGAGCACATCTTCCTTATGAATCATCTCTTTCTCCACACCGGGTTCGAGATTGTCATATATGAGCTTTGAGGTCACTCCCGGAATAGGTTCCTCCCTTGCCGGATAGATGTCGCACAGCACCACACGGTCGAGCAGGCTCAGGCTTTTTGCGAAATCCTTGTAGAAGTCGCGTGTCCTGGTATAGAGATGCGGCTGGAAGATTGCCGTGATTTTCTTGTCCTTATACAGTTCACGGATGCTCTTCGCACTCTGGAATATCTCCTTCGGGTGGTGTGCGTAGTCGCTCATGAACACGAGTTTGTCTGTCTTTATCTTGAAATCGAAGCGACGGTCCACTCCGTGATATGTGGCGATGCCGTATTTCAGTTCCTTTGCCGTGCATCCGTTGAGCTGTGCCATCGCCATTGCAGCGATTGCATTCTCCACGTTGATGGGCACAGGCTGTCCGAGCTGCACATCCTTTATGCTCTCCACCGGCGAGATGAAGTCGAACGTTATCTCTCCATTCTCTATCCTTACGTTCTCAGCATGGAAATCTCCTGCTTCGAGACTATATTCGTATACCTTCACTCCCGGCTGCACGTCGGCTTTCATCTCCAGATTTTTGTGTACTATGAGTGCGCCTCCCGGCTGTATCAGCGTGGTATAGTGACGGAAGCTTTCAAGATAAGCCTCTTTCGTGCCGTAGATGTCGAGGTGGTCGGGGTCGGTAGACGTGATGACGCTCATCCACGGGCGCAGCCAGTGGAAGCTGCGGTCGAACTCATCCGCCTCGATAACCACGTAGTCGCTATCCTGGCTCAGAATGTAGTTTGTGCCGTAGTTCTTCGATATTCCGCCGAGGAAAGCATTGCAGTCCACCGCGCTCTGGTGCATAATATGGGCACACATGGTAGATGTTGTGGTTTTACCGTGCGTTCCGGCGAAACACAGTCCCTTGTGAGTGCGTGTGAGCATTCCGAGCACCTGTGCCCTCTTCTCCACATCGAAACCGTTCTCGCGGAAATACACCAGTTCCTTGTGTTCCTGCGGTATTGCCGGAGTATACACCACGAGTGTCGATTCCTTTTTTGTGCAAGAATGCGGTATTTCGTCCACGTTCTCCGTATAGTGCAGAAGCATTCCCTCCTTTTCAAGCTGCTGCGTCAGTTTCGAAGGTGTCTTGTCGTAGCCTGCCACTACAAGACCGCGACGTATGAAATAGCGTGCCACGGCACTCATGCCTATGCCGCCGGCTCCCACGAAATAAACAGACTTTATATCTTTCAGTTCCATTTTCTTATTCTTCCTTTTATAGAAATGTTTCTTTTTATATATAATAATGTGTGCATGGGTTTTTACACACCTGCCAGTTTCAGCACCTCGTCGGCAATGATGTCGGCAGAGTTCGGCAGGGCGAGTTTCTTCACGTTCCGCGAAAGGCTGTCGAGCTTTTCCTGGTCGCACACCGTCTGCAAAGCAAGCCCTATCACCTTGTCGCCAGCCTCAACATCCTTCACCATCAATGCCGCCCCTTTGGTCACGAGAGCCATAGCGTTCTTCGTCTGGTGGTCTTCTGCCACATTCGGCGACGGCACGAGAATCACCGGTTTGCCTATCAGACAGAACTCAGATATGCTGCTTGCCCCTGCACGGCTTATCACCAAGTCGGCAGCCTTGTATGCTGCTCCCATATCTGATATGAAGTCGAGCACCTTCAACATGGGCATAGGCTTGTGCGCTTTCATCTTTTCCATAATCGAGGCATTGTAGTATTTACCAGTCTGCCAGATGAACTGCACTCCCGACTGCTCTATTTCGTCGAGATGTCTGAGCACGCTCTCGTTCACGGTGCGCGCCCCGAGACTGCCGCCCACGATGAGTATTGTCTTCTTTGCAGGGTCGAGTCCGAACTGTCTTACGGCATCATCGTGCGACACTCCATCCTCAACGATGTTCTGGCGCACGGGGTTGCCGGTCATCATTATCTTTCCGGCTGGGAAGAAACGCTCCATCCCGTCGTATGCCACACAAATCTTGTCGGCCTTCGTAGAGAGCATCTTGTTCGTCTTTCCGGCATAAGAGTTCTGTTCCTGTATGAGGCTCGGCACTCCGAGCGCGTGTGCAGCATCGAGAGTGGCTCCGCTGGCATAGCCGCCGACACCCACTGCCACCATCGGCTTGAACTGCCTGATGATGTTCTTTGCCATACGCTTGCTCCTCAGATAGTCGACAAGCACTCCTATGTTCTTGGGCGACCACAACGGGCGTATAAGCCCTCGCACTGGCAGCCCCTTTATTTCATATCCCGCAGCCGGGACGCGCTGCATCTCCATCCGCCCCAGTGCTCCGACAAACAGAATCTTTGCATCGGGTCGTTTTGCCTTCACAGCATTCGCTATCGAGACGGCAGGAAAGATATGTCCGCCCGTTCCGCCTCCGCTTATTATAACTCTCAGTTCTTTGTCCATAACCCTGATATTTTTCTTTTCTTCTTATATTTACTTCCTTATCCCTGCGCTCCGCCTGCGGCTGGAGCGGCAGTCGCATTGCTGTCCGTCGTTTCGCCTTTCTTCTTTGCCGAGCAGCTCACGCTCAGTATCACTCCAATATACACGCAGTTCATTATCGACGATGTTCCTCCCTTGCTTATCAGCGGCAGCGGCTGTCCCGTTACGGGTGCGAGCCCTACTGCCACCAGCATATTGAACATTGCCTGCGTGACGAGCAGCAGCGACATACCCATGATGAGCAATGCAGGGAAGGTGTTCACGCATCTGTTTGCAATCACCGCTGTCCTGAAGAGCAGGATGATATACAGCAGACACACTATTGCTGCTCCCACCACTCCTGTTTCCTCTATGATGATGGAGTATATGAAGTCGGAGAAAGCCTGCGGCAGATAGTCGCGTGCTGTGGAGTTTCCCGGTCCCTTCCCCACGAGGTTCGACGATGCTATGGCGATATTCGAATATCCCACCTGCGCCTTTTTGTCGAGGTCGAATTCCTTCGCCGGAACGGGCTCAGTGTTCATGAATTCGTTTATTCTGCCTTTCCACGTGCCGAGTCGGTGCAGTACTCCCTTCGATTTCTTTTTTCCTGCCTTCTGCTGTGCGGCGGCAGTGTTCTCCACCATCTCCATCCGTGAATCTTTCTCCACGTCGTCTTTTTGTTCTTTGCCGAACAGCATGATTGTCGAAACTGCTACCACTCCGAATATGAAGATGCATCCGAGCAGATTTCCCAACAGCCGCTTCGGCACCCTTCCTATCCACATCATCATCATCACCACCGCTCCGAGCAGGAATGCCGTAGAGAGGTTTTCGGTGACGATGAATGCAAGGAACACGCTGCTTACGATCAGTATCCACTTGAAGGCGCGTTTGTCCGCCCCATGTTCCGTCTGTGTGGCACTCAGAATCTGCGCCACGGCGAGCACTACGGCTCCCTTTGCCATTTCCGATGGCTGGAACTGTATGAATCCCAGGTTTATCCATCGCGATGCCCCGTTTGTCACCTGTCCGATGAACAGGCACAACAGCAGTGCGAAAAATGACAGCACCAGTGCGAACGGCGTCACTATCTTGAAGTATTTGCACTTTATGTTCATCGTCAGCACCATGAACACCACACCGATTCCCAACAGTAGCGTATGCTTGATTACCGGGCCCCAGTAGTTGCTGGTCTTGTATGTAAGGTTGCTCGAAGCGCTGAACACCTCGATTATGCTTACGATACACAGAGCGAAGAACACCGCCCAGATGATTCCGTCGCCTTTCAGCCTGCCTGATGTTGTTGTCACTGTCTTCTCAGTCATTCATGAGTCTCCCAGTATTTTTTTATAATCTTGTCGTCATTATTTGCCTTGCATAAAGTTGATTGTCCACGTCCTCTCCAGGGATGCCTTCCTTACATTCCCCTTACGAGGCTCTTGAACTGTTCGCCTCTGTCTTCCATATTGCGGAACAGGTCGAAGCTTGCGCAGCACGGACTGAGCAGCACCGTATATCCCGGCTTTGCCATCTTTCGGCACTCCTCCACACAGTCTTTCATACTGTGCGTGTCGGCAACCGGAATGCCCATACCGTCGAAGAAGTCGTGCAGTTTCTTGTTGTCGGCACCCAGATAGACGATGCCTGCACATTTCTTCTTCACCAGTTCCTTTATCTCGTTGTAGTCGTTGCCCTTGTCTTTTCCTCCGATAATGAGGATGGTGGGTGTCTTCATGCTTTCCAGTGCATACCAGCAGGCATCCACGTTTGTCGCCTTGGAGTCGTTCACGTAGAGCACTCCTCCCACTGTAGCCACTTTTTCCAGACGGTGCTCCACACCGGGGAAGTCGCTCAGGCTCTTCTTTATGTCTTCCTTCTTTATTCCAGCTATGTTTGAGGCTATTCCGGCAGCAAGCGAGTTGTAGATGTTATGCTTGCCCGTAAGGCTCAGTTCCTCCTGTTCCATATTGAACGGTGTTGGGTATTCTATCTTGTACTGTCCTTCCTCTATGTATCCGATGGACCCCTTCTCCTTGAGTTCCGAGAATGGGCACTTCACAGCCTTTATCTCATACTTGTCGAGTTCATTCTTTATCACCGGGTCGTCGTTCCAGTAGATGAAAGAGTCGTCGCCGGTCTGGTTCTGTATGATGCGCATCTTTGCGTCCACGTAGTTCTGCATGCAGAATCCGTATCGGTCGAGATGGTCGGGCGTGATGTTCAGCAGGATGGCGATGTTTGCACGGAAGTCGTACATATCGTCGAGCTGGAACGAGCTGAGCTCTATGATATAGTATTCGTGCGGCTCTTCCGCCACCTGCAGCGCAAGGCTCTTTCCTATGTTTCCGGCGAGTCCCGCGTCATATCCCGCATTCTTGAAAATATGGTATATGAGCGATGTGGTTGTCGTCTTTCCGTTGCTTCCGGTTATACAGACCATCTTTGCGTCGGTGTATCTTCCGGCGAACTCTATCTCGCTGATGATGTGTATGTTCTTCTCCATACACTTCTTCACCATAGGTGCCTCCTTTGGTATTCCAGGGCTCTTGATTATCTCGTCGGCATTCAGGATTTTCTCCTCCGTATGCCTGCCTTCCTCCCACTCTATCCCATGGTCGTCGAGCAGTTTCTTGTATTTGTCCTTGATGCCGGACATATCTGAAACGAACACATCGAAACCTTCTTTCTTTGCCAGCACGGCGGCTCCAGCGCCGCTCTCTCCGGCTCCAAGTATTACTATTCTTTTCATTTTTTGCTTTCTTTATGTTTTATTGGACGGATATGCCATGGAGCTGCAGTTTTTACCGCTCCCCCGTTTCTTTATCTCATCTTCAGTGTTATTATTGTCAGTGCGGCAAGTATGATTGTCATTATCCAGAACCTTATGGTTATCTTGGATTCATGCACCACGGTGTTCGGCTTGCGGAACAGATACTTTATGTCCGGTGCAAGCTGGCTGTCGGTCGTTCGGAATGTGTCGTGCAGCGGCGCGCGCTTTATGAGGCGCAGCTTCTTTCCGTGTCTTGTACCCCACTTCGCCACGTACACCTGCAGTATCACGCTGAGACTCTCCACAAAGAACACGCCGCACAGTATCGGCAGCATCAGCTCCTTGTGTATAATCACGGCGCACACTCCGATTATACCGCCGATGGTGAGCGAACCGGTGTCGCCCATGAACACCTGTGCCGGATATGAGTTGTACCACAGGAATCCCACCAGCGCTCCGATGAAGGCGCAGAGGAACACCACAAGCTCCTGCGAGCCGGGGATGTACATGATGTTCAGATATGCCGCATATTCGATATGGCTGCTCACATAGGCGAAGATGCCCAGCGCCACTCCTATTATCGCCGAGTTTCCTGCACACATTCCGTCCATTCCGTCGTTCAGGTTTGCTCCGTTCGACACTGCCGTCACCACAAGGATTGTCATCACTACAAACAGTATCCATCCGGCGGCTGTCTTGTATTTGCCGCAGAACGACATCAGGTTGGCATAGTCGAGGTTGTGGCCCTTGACGAACGGGATGGTTGTCTTGAGCGACTTCACCGACTCCGGTCTGTGCTTCACTACAATCTCCGTGCCATTCTGTTTCTTTATGGCGAGATTCTCGTTTATCTTGGCGTCAGGACTCATCCATAACACCAGTCCCACGATGAGTCCGATGCTTATCTGCCCCACAATCTTGAACTTTCCGGGCAGTCCGTCCTTGTTGTGGCGGAATATCTTGATATAATCGTCAAGTCCGCCGAGGAATCCCAGCCACAGGGTGGTTACGATCATCAGTATCAGATATATGTTGCGTATCCTGCCCAGCAGTATCACCGGCAGCAGTATCGACACTATGATTATCACGCCGCCCATCGACGGCACTCCGACCTTGTTCACTCCGAACGGGTCAATCTTTGCATCGCGCTGTGTTTCGGTTATCTGCTTGCTCTTGAGGAATTTTATGAACTTCTCGCCAAACCATGCCGATATAACCAGCGACAGCACCATAGCCAGCAGTGCGCGGAACGATATGTAGCCCCACATGTGACTGCCGGGTATTCCGAACTGATCGAGAAATCTGAATAGATAGTATAGCATATTCGATATGTTTTTTTGTTATACGGGATTGAAGATTCTTTCCGGTGCATCGTGCTCCGCGGTGAGGTTTTATATTCCCATCGCTCCGCGTATCACCTCCTTGTCGTCGAAATGGTGCTTCACGCCCTTTATTTCCTGATAGTCCTCATGGCCCTTTCCTGCAACGAGCACCACGTCGCCCTTCTGCGCCATCATGCATGCCGTGCGTATTGCCTCTCTGCGGTCAACGATGCTCACCACTTTCTTCATCTGCTGCTCGTCGAGTCCGGCAAGCATGTCGTTGATGATGTCCTGCGGTTCCTCGAATCTCGGGTTGTCGCTCGTGATAATCACCTTGTCGCTCTGTTTCACTGCTTCCTGTGCCATCAGCGGGCGCTTGCCCTTGTCGCGGTTTCCTCCGGCACCGCACACGGTTATCACGTGTCCATTGCCGTCGAGCACCTCGTGTATTGCCTTGAGCACATTCTCCAGTGCGTCGGGCGTGTGGGCGTAGTCCACGATTGCCGTGTAGCCCTCCGGCGACTGTATCGGCTCCAGCCTTCCGCTCACGCTCTTCAGCGTGCTCATCACGAGTAGCACGTTCTCCGGCTTCTCGCCCAGCATCACGGCAGCGCCGTATACGGCGAGCAGATTGCTCACGTTGAATTTCCCGATGAACTGCACTCCCACTTCCCTGCCGTCCATTTCGAGATACATTCCCCCGAAGTGGCACTCCAGTATGCGCGCCTTGAAGTCTGCCATGGTGCGTGTGGAATATGTCTTCACCGTTGCCTTGGTGTTCTGCACCATGAACATGCCGTTCTTGTCGTCGGCATTGGTGATGGCGAACGCCGTCTTGGGCAGCATGTCGAAGAATGCCTTCTTTGCATTGCGGTAGTTTTCGAAGGTCTTGTGGTAGTCGAGATGGTCGCGCGTGAGGTTTGTGAACAGTCCTCCGGCGAACTGCAGTCCGCCGATGCGCTTCTGTGCGATGGCGTGCGAACTGCATTCCATGAACACATACTGGCATCCTGCCTCCACCATTCTGCCGAGCAGGCTGTTCAGTTCAATCGGGTCTGGTGTGGTGTGGTCGGCAGGCACGGCTTCATCCTCGATGTAGTTGCACACGGTTGAGAGTAGTCCGCACTTGTAGCCCAGCATGCGGAACATATTATATAATAAGGTGGCGATGGTGGTCTTTCCGTTCGTTCCTGTCACTCCCACCAGCTTCAGCTTTCTCGACGGGTCGCCATTGAAGAGTGTTGCCACCCATCCCACGGCATCGTCGGTGGATGCCACCTGCACGTAGGTCACTCCTTCTTTCTTCTCCTGCGGCATGTCTTCGCATAGTATTGCCTTTGCCCCGAGTTCTATCGCCTTGGGTATGAACTTGTGTCCGTCCACCTGTGTGCCTTTCATTGCCACGAACAGGTGTCCTTCCCTGATGCGGCGCGAATCGATGTCCACGCCCGTTATTTCTATGTCGGCGGTGCCTGTCATGGCAAGCACCTCCAAGTTTCCGATCAAATCTTTTAAAAGCATATATCGTTGTTTTTAGTTATACTTTTCTATCTCTCCCACTCTGTCTCCGCTCCCGTTTTTCAGTTGCGGAGCTTTATGGAGCACCGCTGCCCCTTGCGTATTGTCGTTCCCGGGGCAAGGCTCTGCTCGTACACTTTTCCTCTGCCGTATACTGTCACTCTCAGTCCTCTGGACTCGAGCATGAACACGGCGTCGCGTGCTCCCATTCCCGTAACGTTGGGCATCTGGCTCTTCACGTAGACCGGCGTGCGCACGAGTGTCACCGTTCTGCCGCTCTCCTGCGCCCTGCCCCACACGGGGTTTCCGTCGGCGTAGCTGCCGCCCCACTTGGAGTTTGTCTTCACTCCGATGCGCGAGAGCACATAGTCGGCGGCGAGTATGTTGCCGTTCTTCACGTCGGGCACCATCACTGATGCCGCGTCCCTCGCGTCGCTTGCCAGCAGCTTCAGGCTCTGTGCCATGATTCCCTCTGATATCTGGTGGAACACGGCTCCGCTCTGCAGTCCGCCCGATGCCGGCAGTCCCGGTTTCTGTATGCACACGATGCAGCTGTAGCGCGGGTTGTCGGCAGGGAAGTATCCGGCAAAGCTCACCAGATATTTCATCGGTCCGCTCTTGTATCCTCCTCGCCCGTGGGATATCTGCGCCGTTCCGGTTTTTCCTGCCACCTTGAACGACTGCGAGCCTGCTCTCTTTCCGAGTCCCTGGCTCACCACGTGGTAGAGTATTGTCTGCATCTCCTTCAGTGTCTTGTCCTTGCAGATCTTTTCCTTTATCGTGACGGTTGGGAACTCCTTCACCACCTTTCCTTCGCGCATCACGCTCTTCACGAATCTCGGCGCCACCATCTTTCCGTTGTTTGCGATGGCGTTGTAGAAGGCGAGCGTGTATATCGGCGGAATCTGCGTCTCGTATCCGATGCTCATCCACGGGAGTGTCGTTCCGTACCAGTTGTTTATTATCTTCCCTTTCTTGTTGCGCTTCGGGCAGCGTATCTGCGGCTTTGCCGCCCCCACGAATGGCAGCGGCAGGTCTACTCCCATTCCGATGCGCTTGAGTGTGGCCACGAATTTCTCCGGCTCCTTGCCGTAGTACTGGTCCACGATGCGGCTCACTCCGATGTTGGAGCTTACCTCCAGCGTGCGTGGCAGCGAGATTATCTGATAGCCGCCGTGCGACCAGTTGTGGTCTTTCATCTTTGCGCCGTACATCTCCCACACTCCGCTTCCTGTGTCAACCATCTTCGTGGTGTCGCACATTCCGTCGTCGAGCACTGCCATTATGGATGCCACCTTGAACACTGAGCCCGGCTCGAGCAGGTCCGATACGGCGTTGTTCTTTATCTCGTAGTAATTGCCGTCGGCACACCGGCTCATGTTCACCATTGCCTTTATGTCGCCGGTCTTCACTTCCATCACTATCGCCACGCCCACGATGCCGTTGATGTCCTTCTCGCGCATCTTGCTCACGAGGGCTCGTTCGGCGAGGTCCTGCATACCCACATCGATGGTGGTCACGATGTCGCAGCCGTTCACCGGCTCCTTCTCCACCTGTGATATGTTCTTGTTCAGCACCTTGCGTATGCTCTTCACTCCGGGCGTGCCGCGCAGATATGAGTCGAACCACTGTTCCAGTCCGTTCTTCGCCTTTCCGTTCCAGGTCACGAGGTCGCCGATGGTTCTCGACGCGAGCGACCCGAAGGGTTTCTTGCGCATGGTGTACACCTGATAGTTGAACCCTCCGCGGTACGGTACCTGGTTGAACACAGGCAGCCTCTTTATCGCCGTGAACTGTTCGAAGGTCACTCTGCCCCTCACTATTGGCCAGCTCTTCTTCCCCTTGTCGTAGCCCTCCTGCAGGTGTGCGCGTATGGATTCCACGCTCTTCCCGGGGAAGATGCGGTGCAGTCCGGTGCAGATGCGGTCGAAGTCGGCATGCCACATCGAGTCGCGGAACTTCCGGCACACGCTGAAGTCCATCTTCACCTCGTATTCGGGCAGTGTGCCCGAGAGCAGCCGCCCGTCGCAGCTGAGTATGTTTCCGCGTTCGGGCTGTATGGGCCTGTTGCGCACTTTCTTCTGCTCCGACACCTCCAGCCAGTAGTCGCGCTGCACTGTGCCTATGTATACAATCCTTCCCACTATCACTATGCCCAGGAGCAGTGCCGCCCAGGCTATAATGCGGAATCGCGGCACAATCTTGTTGCTTTCGAAAGAATTGCTCATTGCTCAACTACATTTATTATATAAGGTGGCTGCGACGGTATGTGCAACACACTGTCCTTGTTCTGCTGCAGCATCTGCAGCACGTTGCTCTCTCTGCTTATTTCGGTCAGGTTGCTCGTGCTCGACATTGCCCTGAATTTCGCTTCCTCCAGCTCTTTCGTGAGGTTTGATATCAGTATTCGCTGATTGTCGCAGCTGTAGCGGTTTGATATGTATATCATCGTCAGTCCCACGATTATCAGTATGAGCCAGCGCTGCTGTCTGAGGAACTTGCCCTTGAGGAACTCGCCGCCCACTATCTTCACCAGCGTGAAGCCTGCCGACGATATGGGGCGTTCGTCCTCGCGCGCCTGCTCTTCCACGAGCCGTCTCAGTTCCTGCCGCACTTCGGATTCGGGTTGCGCCGCGGCGGCATCGGCGACGGCGTCTTCTGCCGCTGCCGGCTGACCGGGCTGCTGCTCCGTTTCCGGCTGCTGCGGTGCGGCGGCACGGGGGGCTTCTGTCTTTGTCTTCTCTTCTTCTTTCATCTCTTCTCGGCGATTCTAAGTTTTGCACTCCGGCTCCTGGGGTTCTGCTGCTGCTCCTCGTCGCCGGGCACTATCACGCGGTTGTTCACCAGCCTGAACGGTGTCTCAACACGGCCGAAGAAGTCCTGCACCACCTTTCCCTCGGGGTTTCCTGTCTTCATCACATTCTTCACCATACGGTCTTCCAGGCTGTGGTATGTTATCACGCTGAGCCTGCCGCCCGGGGCGAGCACCTCTGTCGCCGCCATGAGCATCTCGCGCAGTGCTGTCATCTCGTGGTTCACTCTGATGCGCAATGCCTGGAAGAGCTTTGCCATCTCCTTCTTGCCCCGTTCCTTGGGGAAGAGGGGCTGCGTGGCATCCATCAGGTCCTGCGTGGTGAGGATGGGGCGCTGCGCCCTCGCCTTCACAAGCGTGGAGGCTATGCGGCGCGCGTTCTTCAGTTCGCCGTAGAGGTAGAATATGTCGGCGAGCTCTTCCTCCGTGCATTTGTTCAGCAGGTCGGCGGCGTTGTCGCCTCCGCGCTTGTTCATGCGCATGTCGAGCGGCGCGTCGAAACGGAAGGAGAACCCTCGCGTCTCGTCGTCGAAATGGTGGCTCGACACCCCCAGGTCGGCGAGTATCCCGTCTGCATGCTCCACACCGTAGTAGCGCATCCAGTTCTTCAGGTAGCGGAAATTGGTGCGCACAAACGTGAAATTGCCCCGCGGCTCCACGTTGCGTTCCGCATCGGCATCCTGGTCGAAGCTGAACAGCATGCCGCTGCCGTCGAGCCGGCGCAGAATCTCACGGCTGTGCCCTCCGCCGCCGAACGTGACGTCGATGTACACTCCGCCGCGCCTTATCGCGAGGCCGTCGATGCTCTCGCCGAGAAGCACCGGTACGTGGTATGTATCTATCAGTGTGGTCATTTCTTCTTTTTCTCCGTTGGTTTATACTTCCTTTTCTCCCGACATTATGTCTTCGAGCGCAGCCCCGAATGCCTCGGGCTCCATAAAGGGCTTGTCGTCCGCCCGTTCCGCCCATATCTCTATAGAGTCGCCCATGCCGATGAATCTTACAGACTGAGTGATGTTTGTTTTCGCGAGATAGCGCTTGGGGATGAGAAACCTGCCGTTGCCGTCGAGCGCCACCGCCTCCACATCGGAAACGAACTGGCGGAATATCATCTGGTGCTCGCGGTTCCAGCGGTTCAACCTGGCACGCAGCTCGTCCATCTGCCTGTTCCACTCGCTTTCGGGGTAGAGCACGAGGCAGGGCTGGAACACGTCCTTGCGCAACACAAGGCCCTCGCCTCCGCCGGTCTGCAAGACCTTGCGGAAGTTAGACGGAAGGAAAACACGGCCCTTGGCGTCTACTTTTGCCTCTATGTTACCTAAAAAACGCATACGTACCTATTAAAAGTGATATTCGGCTTCAAAGTTACACATTTTCCACCACACTACACCACTTTTCCCCACAAATTTAATAAAAGCGGCATTATTTTTAATCTGCGCCAAGCGGAACGAAAACTGACGCCATCACAGCGCGGCGGTTTTTCGCGCCTGCCGGAGGGAGAAGAGGAGCGCACAGCCAGCATTGACGTTTTAACAACTTTTTACCGCCATAATGTTAAAATCACTCTCCTCCAAAGTCGCAAAAATCGATTATTCGCGGCGAAAAAAAATTTCCGCCCAAAGACGCGATTCTCGCGCCTTTTCCGTATACACCTGTAAATCAATATAATAGAAGAAAATACAGTGGAAAAACATACGGAAGAAACAGCGATTCCTATCAAACGCTTTGATCGTTCAATACGAACTGTCCGTGAGCTTGCAACCACAAACTGGGCAAAGCATGCATCGGCGTGCCGTTTTTCTGTATATTCAACCTGTTTTTATGCAGACAACGGTATATTACAGTCTTTTATGCAAACACCGGAAATGAAAACTCGGACACGGCAGCAGGAAGTAAAAAATATCAACAGCAAAACGAAGAAAAACCGCGTGTTAAAGCGATTGGTCAAAATACATAATATTTGTTAACAAAACGCCTGCCGACAACCACATCCTACACACCGACAACAGGACACACCGCCGGACCGGATCCCGGAATCAAGGAACCAACAGCCACGGGAAAAGACGACCGGGCACTTCCGGGAAAATCCGGCAAAAACTGCCGGCAGGAAACACACATATATAATATAAAGAGGTGGACAGGTGCGCCGTCAACAGAACATCTCCCTAAGAACGGCGAGCGATTTCATCTCGCGGAAGTCGGGCACATGCAGACTGTAGTACTCCAGGATGACATCAAGACAGCGGTTGCGCTCGTCGCGCGACATGGCAAAGAGATGCATCGTCTCATAGCCCATACGCATAAGCAACTGAAGCTTGCGTGTGTCGCCGGCACCGAGAATGCCGCGTCGTGCAGCCTGCGGCGCAATGAAGCAGCCCTCCATCAGGTCGAAGCAGCAGCCCGGAGAATAATCGTCGAGATTGGGATAGAAACCCACGAAGCGCGTGAAGCGCATCATGAAGACAAGGTGGAAATTGGAAAAGCCCCCGTCCACACCGTCGAGCCACAGCAGGCTATCGCGCACGTAATCGAAGAGCAAGGGCGAATCCTGCTCGGCACGTGTGGCATTGCACAGGAACTCGGCAAGGAACATCGAGATGGAAAGCTTGTAGGGATGGAACGGGATGCCGGAGAAAGCCACGGCGATATGGGCATCGCGCACGACGGCAAGCTGTCCTGACGACTTGCGCTTCAGCGCAAGCTCCAGGATGGACAGCGGCTGGAAAAGCTGGCGGCGCCCCCTTGCCGAGGGCGACTTGCCCACGCACAGCACGCACGAAAGCCTGCCTTCCTCGCGGGAAAGCACGTCAACCATCATCTTCGTGTCGCTGAACATGAAGGCGCGGAGCACTATTGCCGTAACATTGAACATAAGCCGAAAAATACAAAATACAGAGCAAAATTATGAAAAAACATCGTGTTTCAGGCATAAAAACCACAAAATCAACAAGAAAAAGGCTTTTTTTCGCAAATTTCGATGAAAATATTTGCGCATTCAATTAAATTGCCGTAACTTTGCACCGCAAAAATCAGAAGTACGGTCCCTTCGTCTATCGGTTAGGACGAGAGATTTTCATTCTCTAAAGAGGAGTTCGACTCTCCTAGGGACTACAATAAAAATAAAAAAGGAATAATAACAAGATGGCAAATCACAAATCATCAATCAAAAGAATCCGTCAGGACAAGAAAAAGAATTTGCACAACAGATATTATGCAAAGACTATGCGTAACGCAGTTCGCAAACTGCGCGCAATGACAGACAAGGAAGAGGCTGTAAAGATGTACCCAAGCGTACAGAAGATTCTGGACAAGCTGGCTAAGACCAACCTGATCCACAAGAACAAGGCTGCGAACATCAAGTCGAGCCTGGCTCAGCACATCAACAGTCTGTAATAAACAGATTATTATATACACGAAAGTGAAAACAAGGTATATTGCCGCAATCGATGGATTGCGGCTATTTCTGTTTTAACACCACCGAACCGGAAACAGGCAAACACCCCAAGAAAAGCCCCTTCTGCTTTGCAGAACAGCAGAAACGCACTTTTGGAGCGAAAAGTTTCACCATATCGATATTTTTCACTATCTTTGCCCCCTCAGAAACATACAATCAAGCAATGTCAGACAATCAAATAAACGAGAACAACTATTCCGCCAGCAACATTCAAGTGCTGGAAGGACTCGAAGCCGTGCGCAAACGCCCGGCAATGTACATCGGAGATATAAGCGAGAAAGGTCTGCACCACCTGGTGAACGAAACAGTGGACAACTCCATCGACGAGGCAATGGCAGGATACTGCACCCACATCGAAGTGACCATAAACGAGGACAACTCCATCACCGTGCAGGACAACGGACGAGGAATCCCCGTCGACGAACACGAGAAACTGCACAAGTCGGCACTCGAAGTGGTGATGACAGTGCTGCACGCCGGAGGTAAGTTCGACAAAGGCTCATACAAAGTGAGCGGCGGACTGCACGGAGTGGGCGTGAGCTGCGTGAACGCGCTCTCCACGAAGATGCTCTCGCAGGTATTCCGCGACGGAAAGATATACCAGCAGGAATACGAAAAGGGAAAACCGCTGTACCCCGTGAAAATCGTGGGCGAGACGGAGCTGCAGGGAACAAGGCAGCAGTTCTGGCCAGACCCGACGGTGTTCACCACAACGACATACAAATACGACATCATCGCAAAGCGAATGAGGGAACTTGCATACCTCAACGCAGGAATAACAATCACACTGACCGACAAACGCCCCGACGAGGAGGGAAAGACAAGGCAGGAGGTGTTCCACGCAAAGGAAGGACTCAAGGAATTCGTGAGATACGTTGACCGCCACCGCACACACCTCTTCGACGACGTGATTTACCTGAAGACGGAAAAGCAGGGAATACCCATCGAAGTGGCGATAATGTACAACACCGACTACAGCGAGAACATCCACTCATACGTGAACAACATCAACACCATCGAGGGCGGAACGCATCTCGTGGGATTCCGCATGGCACTCACACGCACGCTGAAGAAATACGCCGACAACGACCCCGTAATATCAAAGCAGATAGAGAAAGCCAAGATAGAAATCGCCGGAGAAGACTTCAGAGAAGGACTAACCGCCGTAATATCGATAAAGGTGGCAGAACCGCAGTTCGAGGGACAGACCAAGACGAAACTCGGAAACAGCGAAGTGACGGGAGCCGTGCAGCAGGCTGTGTCGGAGGCACTCACTAACTATCTGGAGGAGCACCCAAAAGAAGCAAAGCAGGTATGCGAGAAGGTGATCCTCGCCGCCACAGCACGAATCGCGGCAAGAAAGGCAAGGGAAAGCGTGCAGCGCAAGAACCCCATGACGGGAGGAGGACTGCCCGGAAAACTCGCCGACTGCTCGAACCGCGACCCGAAGGAATGCGAGATATTCCTCGTGGAGGGAGACTCCGCAGGAGGATCGGCAAAACAGGGACGCGACCGCTACACACAGGCAATACTGCCGCTGAGAGGAAAAATCCTGAACGTGGAGAAAGTGATGTGGCATAAGGTGTTCGAAAGTGAATCCGTGATGAACATCATACAGAGCATCGGAGTGCGGTTCGGAGTGGACGGAGAAAACGACAAGGAGGCAAACACCGAAAAGCTGCGCTACGACAAAATTATAATCATGACCGATGCCGACGTCGATGGCTCACACATCGACACGCTCATCATGACACTCTTCTACCGGTTCATGCCGAAAATCATACAGGAGGGACACCTATACATCGCCACACCGCCGCTCTACCTCTGCACATACAAGAACAAGGTGAAGGAATACTGCTACACGGAACAGCAGCGACAGGCTTTCCTCGACAAATACGGCAACGGCGAGGACGACGACAAGAACATACACACACAGCGATACAAAGGTCTGGGAGAGATGAACCCCGAACAGCTCTGGGACACGACAATGAACCCCGAGACACGACTGCTAAAGCAGGTGAACATAGAGAACGCAGCCGAAGCTGACGAGATATTCTCAATGCTCATGGGCGACGACGTGGAACCACGCCGACAGTTCATCGAAGAAAACGCGACATACGCCAACATCGACGCATAAAGGCAAAGGCACAAACGCACAAAGCCGCAAGACACAGCGGCAGACAACGGCGGAGAAAATACACGCGCAGGCGCGGCAACGGACAGGAATCCACTGCCGCGCCTGCGCTTTTTACTGCATTTTGGGCAAAAAGCAGCGAAATATTGATGACAGTACACATATTTTACTGCAAAACTTTGCATAAGTTGCCAATAATTGTTAACTTTGCAGCGTTCAGTGGAATGGGGAGCCCCGAAGGAGCTCCTCATTTTATTTTAATCCCCCTCAGCAAGGCAACGGCGGAACAGAGAGTTCCGGGCTTTTTTGAGGATGACATTTTTATGCCACGAGGGGAACACAAGGAGGACCACAAGTTATTTTATATTATAATATGATAGACAAAAACGTAGTTGAAGAATTAGTTAACCAATGGCTCGAGGACAAGGACTACTTCCTCGTGGACATTGAAATCAGCCGTGACGACAAAATCGTGGTGGAAATAGACCATGCCGACGGCGTGTGGATTGAAGACTGTGTGCAGCTGAGCCGATTCATAGAAGAACACCTCAGCCGCGACGAAGAGGACTACGAACTTGAAGTGGGCAGCGCCGGACTCGGACAGCCGTTCAAGGTCAGGCAGCAATACATCAACTTCATCGGAAAGGAAGTTGAGGTGCTCGACGCAGATGGAAAGAAATGGAAAGGAATGCTGAAAGAAGTGGCAGACAACGACGAATTCACCGTGACCGTAAAGGAAAAGGTGAAGAAGGAAGGAGCCAAACGCCCCGTGATAGAGGACGTGGACAAGACTTTCGGCATGAACAGCGTGAAATATACAAAATACTTAATAAGTTTCAAATAAGCTATGGCAGCAAGAAAGAATGAAGAAGAGACCGTAAGCATGGTCGACACTTTCCGTGAGTTCAAAGAAACAAAAAACATCGACCGCACAACTCTCATGAGCGTGCTGGAAGAAAGCTTCCGAAACGTTATCGCCAAAATATTCGGCAGCGACGAGAATTTCGACGTTATCGTGAACCCGGACAAAGGTGACTTCGAGATATACCGCAACCGCACCGTGGTGGCAGACGGAGTGGAACACGACGAAAACAAGGAAATAACACTGACCGAGGCAAGAAAGATACAGCCCGACTACGAAGTGGGAGAGGACGTGAGCGAAAAGGTGGACTTCAGCAAGTTCGGCAGACGCGCAATCCTCAACCTCAGACAGACACTGGCATCAAAGGTGCTGGAACTGGAGCACGACAGCCTCTACAACAAATACAAGGACCGCGTGGGACAGATCATCAGCGCTGAGGTATACCAGGTGTGGAAACGCGAGGTGCTGCTCGTGGACGACGAAAACAACGAGCTGATACTGCCGAAGGGCGAACAGATACCACGCGACCAGTACCGCAAGGGCGAAGCTGTGAAGGCTGTGATTCTGAGAGTGGACAACGAGAACAACAACCCGAAAATCATACTGAGCCGCACAAGCCCGATGTTCCTGCAAAGACTGCTCGAACAGGAAGTGCCGGAAATCAACGACGGACTCATCACCGTGCAGCGCATAGCACGAATGCCGGGAGAAAGAGCAAAAATAGCAGTGGAAAGCTACGACGAGCGTATCGACCCGGTAGGAGCCTGCGTGGGAGTGAAGGGAAGCCGCGTGCACGGAATCGTAAGAGAACTGTGCAACGAGAACATCGACGTGGTGCCATACACATCAAACGTGAAGCTGTTCATCATACGCGCACTCAGCCCGGCGGCTGTGCTCAGAGTGGACGTTGACGAGGAAAACCACAAGGCTGAGGTATACCTCGAGCCGGGAGAAGTGTCGAAGGCCATCGGACGAAGCGGTATGAACATCAAACTGGCAAGTATGCTCACAGGATTCACCATTGACGTGTTCCGCGAGGTGGAGGAAGGAGCAGAGGACGAAGACATCTATCTCGACGAATTCTCTGACGAAATCGACCAGTGGATAATCGACGCCATAAAGGGCATCGGACTCGACACAGCAAAGGCTGTGCTCAACGCACCGCGCGAAATGCTCGTGGAAAAAGCCGACCTGGAAGAGGAAACGGTTGACCACGTGCTCGAAGTACTCAGAGCGGAATTCGAATAAAAACTAAGAAAAGAAGAAGAAAGAAGGGTAAATAATAAAGTATGAGCATCAGATTAAACAAAGCAATTCGTGAATTAAACATCGGACTTCAAACGGCAGTTGAATTCCTACAGAAAAGAAGTGAGCTGGGAGAGGCTCCGACGAACCCGAACTCTCAGCTTACCGACGCGCAGTACAGCGCACTCGTCGAAGCCTACAAGACCGACAAGGAGGAGCGCTCGCAGGCAGAAAAACTGCTGCAGAAGCGCCCGAAGGAGAAGAAACGCTCCGACAAAAAAGCTACTGGCGAACCTCGCCCACAGCAGAAATACACCCCACTGGGAAAGATAGACCTCGACAGTCTGGGCAAGAAGCCATCAGCGCAATCTGTTGCTTCAGCTTCAAAGCCCGAAAACAACAAGGCCAAGGCTTCTGCCGTAAGCCAGCCTAAGGAGGAAAAGAACGTGGCACAGAACACAGCAAACGCCGCAGCAGCAAAGCAACCGCAGAACACGGAAAAGCACGACACTCCGGCACAACAGCAAAAGCCGGAGCAGAAACCGCAGGCACAAAAGACTGAAAAGCAGCATAGCGAACAGCCCAAGCACAACGAGCCAAAGCCACAGAACACTGCCGCAAAACCAACAGCTGACGCAGAGCACACAGCCGAAAAGCAGACAAAATCGGCTGAAAGCAACGAATCGAAAGTGTTCACGCTGAAGAGCGAGAAGAAACTCACGCCGAAAGTGAACGTGCTCGGAAAAATAGACCTCGACGCACTGAACCAGAGCACACGCCCGAAAAAGAAGAGCAAAGAGGAACGACGCAAGGAACGCGAGGAAAAAGCACACAACGGAAACAGCGGAAACGGCGAACGCAAGAAGAGACAGCGCATAACGAAGGAGCGTGTGGACATTGCGGCTGCCGCAAAGCAGAACAACGGAGGCGGACAGCAGGGACAGAAGAACAGCGGCGGAAGCAACAAGAAAAAGAACCGCAAGCGCGGAGGACAGAAGCCGGCAGAAGTGAACGAGGAGGACGTGGCACGCCAGGTAAAGGAGACGCTGGCACGACTCACAAGCAAGGGACAGAACAAGAAGGGCGCAAAATACCGCAAGGAGAAGCGCGACGCCGCACAGGAGCATCTGAAGGAACAGCGCGCCGAGGAAAAGGCAGAAAGCAAGACACTGAAACTGACGGAGTTCGTTACCGTGAGCGAACTTGCAAACATGATGAACGTGTCGGTGAACCAGGTAATCGGTACCTGTATGACCGTGGGCATCATGGTGTCAATAAACCAGCGACTGGATGCTGAAACAATCAACCTCGTTGCTGAGGAATTCGGATTCAAGACGGAATACGTGAGCGCAGAGGTTTCGGAAGCAATCAACGAAGAGCCGGACGATGAGAACGACCTGCTGCCACGCGCACCGATCGTAACCGTGATGGGACACGTTGACCACGGAAAGACTTCGCTGCTCGACCACATACGCAACACAAACGTAATCGCCGGAGAGGCGGGCGGAATCACACAGCACATCGGTGCATACAACGTGAAACTGCAGAACGGACGACACATCACGTTCCTCGATACCCCTGGACACGAAGCATTTACCGCCATGCGTGCACGCGGTGCACAGGTGACAGACATCGCCATCATCATCATCGCTGCCGACGACAGCGTGATGCCTACCACACGAGAGGCTATCGCACACGCACAGGCAGCAAACGTGCCGATGGTGTTCGCAATAAACAAGATTGACAAGCCGGGAGCTAACCCGGACAAGATTCGTGAAGACTTGGCAAACATGAACCTGCTCGTGGAGGAATGGGGAGGAAAATACCAGTGCCAGGAAATCAGCGCGAAGAAGGGACTCGGCGTGGACGAACTGCTGGAGAAGGTACTCCTTGAGGCTGACATGCTCGAACTGAAGGCAAACCCGAACCGCAAGGCCACGGGTAGCGTGATAGAGTCGTCGCTCGACAAGGGAAGAGGATACGTATCGACGGTGCTCGTAAGCAACGGTACGCTGCGCGTTGGCGACAACGTGATTGCAGGAACAAGCTACGGACGCATCAAGGCTATGTTCAACGAGCGCAACCAGCGCATCGAGAAGGCTGAACCTGCCGAACCGGCAATCATCCTCGGTCTGAACGGTGCGCCGACAGCCGGCGACGCCTTCCACGTGCTCGACACGGAACAGGAGGCACGCGACATCGCCAACAAGCGACTGCAGCTGCAGCGCGAACAGGGCCTGCGCACACAGAAGCGACTGACACTGAGCGACATCAGCCATCGTATCGCCCTCGGTTCGTTCAAGGAACTCAACATCATCGTGAAGGGTGATACCGACGGTAGTATCGAGGCTCTGAGCGACTCGTTCATCAAGCTCTCTACGGAGAAGATCAAGGTGAACGTGATATACAAGGCCGTGGGACAGATTTCGGAAAGCGACGTTACACTCGCCGACGCATCGGATGCACTCATCGTGGGATTCCAGGTTCGTCCTTCAACGGCTGCACGCAAGCTGGCAGACCAGGAAGGAGTGGAAATCAACACCTACTCTATCATCTACGACGCTCTCGAAGACGTGAAGTCGGCTATGGAGGGCATGCTCGACAAGGTGGTGAAGGAGGTTGTGACTGGACAGGTTGAGGTGCGCGAGGTATACAAGATATCGAAGGTCGGAACCGTTGCCGGAGCGTTCGTCAGCGAAGGCAAGGTACACCGCTCCGACAAGGCACGCCTCGTGCGCGACGGCATCGTTGTACATACCGGCGAAATCAACGCCCTCAAGCGTTTCAAGGATGACGTGAAGGAGGTAGGCGTGAACTTCGAGTGCGGTATCTCGCTCGTCAACTTCAATGATATCCAGGTGGGCGACGTAATCGAGACATTCACCGAGATTGAGGTAAAGCAGAAACTGTAACAAGTATCATTACCATAAGCCATAAAGGCTCCAGCTGTGCACGCTATGATGTGCAGCTGGAGCCTTTTTCTTTTGCGCAGCCCTACTGAGCATACGCCCCAACCGACACCTTCAACCAAAAGCGGTCATTAGAACTTGCAAACGGAATACTGCAAAAAAAGACTATGATTCTTGGATATTCCGATATTATAAAGTATATTCGCAGCGTTGAACAAATCATAAACCCTAAAAACTATCTAATTATGGACAAGAACATCATAACGACCAAACGGTATACATTCGCTGAATCCTTCTGCGAAATGCTTGACTTAAGAAAAGCATATTCGACGAACGGAAGGATGAGACGCTCGCAATTCTGGCACACCGCACTCGTATGCATAGTTTGCTCAACGCTCATCGACGCTGCTACATACGGAATGGAATGCGCCTACGGCACGGACAACTGTGCAGACGGATTGGGAGCCGTGGCAAGCGGATTCTTCTTCGTGATGCTATGCTCCGCCATAACGCGACGCCTGCACGACACGGGACGTTCCGGACTGCTGCCCAGAACAGCCATTGCCCTCGGATGCATGACAGCAGGTGCGCTGGTACTGTCGGGACACATGCCGGCAGCCATTGCCGAAACAGCCGTATGGGGACTTGCCGGAGCCTCAACACTGATGATGCTCGCATGCCTCGCTCTCTGCACGCAGGACAGCGAGAAAGGCAGAAACCGGTTCGGCTATTCCGACAAATACATCGACCCGAACGACAATCCCTACACCAACAACAAGTTCTGGCAGGAGTACGGAAACACGGTGATTAACAAGCTGAAGAAAGAAAACAGATAGGCAGAAAACAAATATACGCAAAGAAGTGCATTGCTGACAAGTAAAAACATTTGCTATTCTAATCGGAAAACAGTAACTTTGCAGAACATTTACAAATGTTTTTAATGTCATGACAATGGGCTGCGACAAACAGCCGGAAAATGAAGGGGCGAAGAGCCCGAGTTAACTAAAGAAAATGGAAATCAAGGATAAGAACAATGAGTACGTAAAGCAGGTGGCGGAACAGAAATACGAATTCGGTTTCACCACCGACGTGCATACGGACATCATCGAGAAAGGACTGAACGAGAACGTGATACGGCTCATCTCGCAGAAAAAAGGGGAACCGCAATGGATGCTCGACTTCCGCCTCACGGCGTTCAACTACTGGAAGACCCAGGAGGAACCGAAATGGGGGCACGTCCACGTGCCGGAAATCGACTACCAGGCAATCTCCTACTATGCCGACCCTCTGGCAAAAAAGCCGGAGAACAAGGAAATCGACCCGGAACTGATGAAGACCTTCGACAAACTGGGCATCCCACTCGAAGAGCGGCTGGCGCTCAGCGGAACGGCTGTCGACGCCATCATGGACTCGGTGTCGGTAAAGACGACATTCAAGGAGAAACTCGCTGAAAAGGGCGTCATATTCTCCTCCATCGGAGATGCTATAAAGGAGCATCCGGAACTGGTGAAGCAGTATCTGGGAAGCGTGGTGCCATACCGCGACAATTTCTTTGCCGCTCTGAACAGTGCCGTGTTCAGCGACGGATCGTTCGTATACATCCCCAAAGGCGTGCGATGCCCAATGGAGCTGAGTTCATATTTCCGCATCAACGCGAGGAACACCGGACAGTTCGAGCGCACGCTCATCATCGCCGAAGACGACTCCTACGTGTCCTACCTCGAAGGCTGCACGGCACCGATGCGCGACGAAAACCAACTGCATGCGGCAATCGTGGAAATCATAGTGAAAGACAATGCGGAGGTGAAATACTCAACGGTGCAGAACTGGTACCCGGGCGACGAGAACGGTAAGGGCGGTGTGCTGAACCTCGTTACGAAGCGAGGCGATCTGCGCGGCGTGAACTCGAAACTCTCGTGGACACAGGTGGAGACCGGATCTGCCATCACATGGAAATACCCGTCGTGCGTGCTGCGCGGCGACAACTCTGTGGCTGAGTTCTACAGCGTTGCCGTGACCAACAACTACCAGGAGGCTGACACCGGCACCAAGATGATACACATCGGGAAGAACACCAAGAGCACCATCATATCAAAGGGTATCTCGGCAGGACACAGCCAGAACTCATACCGGGGACTGGTGCGCGCCACTGCAAACGCCGACAATGCACGCAACTACTCGTCGTGCGACTCTCTGCTGCTCGGCAGCGACTGCGGCGCACACACCTTCCCGTATATGGACATACACAACGATACAGCAGTGGTGGAACACGAAGCAACGACAAGCAAGATCAGCGAAGACCAGCTCTTCTACTGCAACCAGCGCGGCATCCCCACGGAACAGGCAGTCGGCCTAATCGTGAACGGATACGCCAAAGAGGTGCTGAACAAGCTGCCGATGGAATTCGCCGTAGAAGCACAGAAGCTGCTCAGCGTATCGCTGGAAGGTACCGTGGGATAAAGATTACTCCAAAAAAAGAAAAAATCCAAACATCATGTTAGAAATAAGAAACCTGCACGCCAAAATCGGCGACAAAGAGATATTGAAAGGCATCAACCTCACTGTAAAAGACGGTGAGACCCACGCCATCATGGGACCAAACGGTTCCGGAAAAAGCACACTGAGCGCAGTGCTCGTGGGCAATCCCCTGTACGAAGTGACAGAGGGCGAAGTATACTTCAACGGGAAGAACCTGCTGGAGATGGCGCCCGAAGACCGCGCACACGAAGGACTCTTCCTCTCGTTCCAGTACCCGGTGGAGATTCCGGGCGTATCGATGACCAACTTCATGCGCGCCGCCATAAACGAGAAGCGCAAGTACGAGGGCAAGGAACCGCTCTCTGCCGGCGAATTCCTCAAGCTGATGCGCGAGAAGCGCAAAGTGGTGGAGCTCGACAGTAAGCTCTCTAACCGCTCCGTGAACGAAGGATTCAGCGGCGGCGAAAAGAAGCGCAACGAGATTTTCCAGATGGCAATGCTCGACCCGAAGCTGAGCATACTCGACGAAACCGACTCCGGACTCGACGTGGATGCCATGCGCATCGTTGCCGAGGGAGTGAACAAAATGCACACCCCGGAGAAATCAACCATCGTCATCACACACTACGAACGACTGCTCGATATGATTAAGCCGAGCGTGGTGCATGTGCTGTACAAAGGCAGAATCGTGAAGACGGAAGGACCGGAGCTGGCAAAGGAAATCGAACAGCGCGGCTACGACTGGATAAAGGCGGAAGTGGATGAGTAAATGTTTAAGAAACAGACACTGATGAAAGTACAAAGCGAAAAACAATATACAGAACTCTACGAGCAGTGCCGCTCCATGATCATGGAGCATTCAAGCGGAGCCATGAACGACGTGAGAGACGCTGCATTTGAGGATTTCAAGCGCCTCGGGTTCCCGACGAAGAAGGTGGAGAGATACAAATACACCGACATACCGGCTCTCTTCGAGCCAGACTACGGACTGAACCTGAACCGTCTGGACATCCCCGTAGACCCGTACGAGGCATTCCGATGCGACGTGCCGAACCTGAGCACATCGCTGTATTTCGTGGTCAACGACTGCTTCTACAGCAAGGCCCTGCCCAAGAAGGAACTGCCAGAGGGCGTAGTGATCGGATCGCTCCGCAAGGCTGCCGAAGAACAGCCGGAACTGATAGCGAAATACTACAGCCGCATAGCCAAGACTGCCGACGACGGTGTGACAGCACTGAACACGATGCTGGCACAGGACGGACTCCTCGTGTACGTGCCGAAGGGAGTGGTGGTGGACAAGGCGGTGCAGGTGATCAACATACTGCGCTCCGACGTTGACCTGATGGTGAACCGCCGCGTGCTCATAATCGTGGAAGAAAGAGCCGAGATAAAACTGCTCTTCTGCGACCATGCCGCCGACAACAGACGCTTCCTCGCCACACAGGTAATCGAGGCATACGTGGGCGACAACGCCTCGCTCGACCTTTACTGCATGGAGGAGACACACGCAAAGAACGTGAGAGTGAGCAACGTGTTCATCAGCCAGCAGGCGAACAGCCGGGTGAACCACAACGTGATAACGCTGCACAACGGAGTGACACGCAACCGCACCGACCTCGTGTTCGAGGGCGAAGGCGGCGAATGCAACCTCTCGGGATGCGTCATTGCCGACAAGCAGCAACGAGTGGACAACAATACGCTCATCGACCACAAGGCAGCCCACTGCCAGAGCAACGAACTGTACAAATATGTGCTCGACGAGGAGGCAGTGGGAGCATTTGCAGGAAAGGTGCTTGTGCGCCACGGCTCACAGAAGACTGTCTCGCAGATGACGAACCAGAACCTCTGTGCCACCAAGACGGCACGTATGTTCACACAGCCGATGCTTGAGATATACGCCGACGACGTGAAGTGTGCCCACGGAAGCACCGTAGGCCAGCTCAACGATGCCGCCCTGTTCTACATGCAGCAGCGAGGCATCAGCCGCAAGGAAGCGAAGCTGCTGCTGGAGTTCGCCTTCATAAACGAGGTTATCGACAAGATGCAACTCGAGCCCCTGCGCGACCGTCTGCACTATCTCGTGGAGAAACGCTTCCGCGGAGAACTGAACAAGTGTGAGGGCTGCAAACTGTGTAAATAAAACCAGATTACTCCCAGCTCTCCCATTAACCCCATAAACTCCCATTATCCAAAACATTATGTACGACATAGAAAAAGTCCGCCAGGACTTCCCCATACTGAGCCGCGAGGTATACGGCAAACCGCTCGTATATCTCGACAACGCCGCCACCACACAGAAGCCCCTCTGCGTGCTTGATGCCATGCGCGACGAATACCTGAACGTGAATGCCAACGTGCACCGTGGCGTACACTACCTCTCGCAGCAGGCCACCGACCTGCACGAGGAGGCACGCGAAACCGTGCGGCAGTTCATCAACGCGAAGTCCATCGCCGAGGTAATCTTCACCCGAGGCACCACCGAGGCTCTGAACCTCGTGGTATCGTCGTTCTGCGACGAGTTCATGAAGGAGGGCGACGAAGTGATTGTCTCCACGATGGAACACCACTCCAACATCGTGCCGTGGCAGCTGCAGGCTGCAAAGAAAGGCATTTGCCTGCGCGTAATCCCGATGAACGACCGCGGCGAGATTCTCATCGACGAATACGAGAAACTCTTCACCGAGCGCACGAAGATTGTCAGCGTTGCCCACGTGAGCAACGTGCTGGGAACCATAAACCCCGTGAAGCAGATGATAAGCATCGCCCACGAACACGGCGTGCCATTCATGCTCGACGCCGCACAGAGCGCACCGCACTTCAAGGTTGACGTGCAGGAACTCGACTGCGACTTCATGGCGTTCAGCGGACACAAAATGTACGGCCCCACCGGCGTGGGAGTGCTCTACGGCAAGGAAGAATGGCTCGACCGCCTGCCGCCATACCAGGGGGGAGGAGAAATGATAGAGAGCGTGAGCTTCGAGAAGACGGTGTTCGAGAAACTGCCTTTCAAGTTCGAAGCCGGCACACCCGACTACGTGGCCACACACGGTCTTGCCACGGCTATAAAATACATGCAGTCGTTGGGGATGGACAACATCCACGCCCACGAAAGGATGCTCACCGAATACGCCATGAAGCGTATGGGCGAGATTGAAGGAATGCGCTTCTTCGGCGAGGCTGAAGAGAAGGATGCCGTGGTATCGTTCCTTGTCGGCAATATCCACCACCTAGACATGGGCACCCTGCTCGACCGCCTCGGCATTGCCGTGCGCACAGGCCACCACTGTGCCCAGCCACTGATGATACGCCTCGGCATAAACGGCACCGTGCGCGCCTCGTTCGCCCTCTACAACACCACCAGCGAGATTGACACTCTGGTGGAAGGCATCAAACGCGTGAGCCGCATGTTTTAGGAAAAACGCGTGTTGCGCGCGCCCTGGCGGCGCCACACGCATACATACCTGCTGAATCCGCATTCCGCACACTATCCCGGGAATGCAGATTCAGCTGTTTTCGTTTTATCACAATTACCGATTGGGGATTTACAACAGATTACACAAAGATTGTGATACAAGTAAACAAAAAGACACAAATTTCCACATCTTTTTAACAACTTTTATTGCAACATTACAATAAATTCGTATCTTTGCCACGTTTAACGGGATTAACGTGACTCCTATCGCGACACCGGAGCCGGCAAATCCCCATCTGCGGCACTCCCCCTACACTATTGATATCGTGCGCCGCAAGATATACAAACAAAGAGATAGACAGAACAAGGTGCCGCAAAACAGGTAAACACACATCGTTATGAAAAAGTACCTATTACTTTTACTCGCCGTGACGCTTTCCGCAGCGACAGCATTCGCTGAGGACAAAGGTGTCATAACAATGAAAACGTCGAAAGAAGCAGGCACAAGCGTGACCCTCGATGCCTACACATCATCGACCGACGAGGCATTCACCGTGGACTGGGGCGACGGAGTGGAGAAGATCTACAACATCAACCCCAACGACTACGGCTACGCCAGACGCATCAATGCCGAAATCAAAGGCTCTACCATCACCATCAAGGGAAAGCTGGTGAATCTGGAACTGAGAAAGGCTGGCATCACTTCTGCCGAATTCAAGGGACAGAGCGCACTTGCGAAAATCGACCTTGAGGGGAACGAAATCGCCACGCTCACACAGGACGGCATGCCGGTACTGACCGAACTCGACCTGAAAGACAACAAGCTGACGGCATTCAACGGCTCGGGACTGACCGCGCTCACAAAGCTCAACATGAAGAACAACCAGCTCGACAGCCACCAGTTCGAAATCGGAAGCGCCTATGCCACACTCACGGAACTCAACGTGGCAAACAACGGCAAAAAGTTCATAACGCTCAACCTCAACTCGTTCACCGCCCTGGAGTATTTCTACGCCGACGACAACCCGGAACTGACCACTGTCGTGTTTGCCGACAACAACGAGAAGATAAAGACAATCAGCATGAACAACTGCCACATCATGCACTTCTATTCGCGCACGCTCCCCAACCTGCGCACGCTGAACCTCGCGAACAACGCGCTGCTCGAACTGGAAGAAGGCAACTATCCCAACCTCGGCACACTGGCAGTCGGACACAACTACCTCTCGGAGCTTGACGTGATGAAATTCACTAAGCTCGAAAGCCTCTCATGCGGCAACAACAAAATAACGCTCGTGAACGTGGGCAACAACCCGGAACTCACGTTCCTAAACTGCGACAGCCTCGACATCACAAGGCTTGACCTGACAAACAACAGGAAGCTCTCCTACCTCTCAGTGAACGGCACCAAGCTGACGAAGCTCGACATAAAGGGCATCAGAACCCTATACACGCTCAACATCAGCAACACGGCGATAAGATACATCGATATGGAAGACCTGTATAACCTGCGCGACTTCCGCGCACGCAACACACAGTGCTCCTTCTTCTACTTCAACTACATTGCCACATGGGGACGCTTCAACTATGTAGACATACGCGACAACAAGCAAATGACCGGAAACTCCATGAACTTCACTCTGCGCACTCTGCCGCAGGCCTACTCTGAATACAGCAACTCGCTGCTCATAGCCGGATCCAACGGCGAGACCGCCGACACGAGCTATCCCACATCGAACGACATGAAATGGAAAATCGACGTCAACGGCAACGGCACGGCAAAGAACGAAACTGTGGCCGTGACCGTGGAGGGAACGGACACCGGCGAGAGAGTCAGCGGCTCTGCGGAATTCGGCGGAATCACTCAGGAACAGAATTATGACTTCACGAAATATTCCACCAGCGGCGGAACTTTCACCGTGTCGCAATGGACGGGAGCCTACTTCCAGCAGCTTGCCGACGTGACCACTTCTGCCAAAGCCGGCGTTGCCATCCACATCACCCCTACCCCAGCCGAAGGCTTCGTCTACGACGGCGTGATTGTGAACGGCGAGAAAATCAACGAGGAATGGTTCGTAGTCAACGGCGAGGCCACCATCAAACCCGTATTCCGCGGCGAGGCACGCAAGATTTCATTCACGGTGCCCGTAGAGCAGCCATTGTCGTTCGCAGTTGCCGTGAAGAAGGGTGCCGGCAAGAATGTGCAGATAGACTGGGGCAACGGCGCGAAGATGGAATACGCGGCTTCCGACAGCAAGTACACACGTGTTGACGGCACTGCCGCCACTCCGTCCGACCCCGAGGCTACGGAATCCACCATCACCGTCTACGGCGACGTGAGCGCACTGAACCTTGAGAGCTTCGGCGAATACGGCACATACGTGGGAGCATGGGACAACAAGGTTTCGGGCATCGACCTCTCGGCCAACGACCAGCTGGAATACCTCAATATATATATGAACCCGATAAAGACCATCGACGTGTCGAACCAGCCGGACCTGCTGGAGCTCGACTGCTCATACTGCGAACTCACACAGCTCGACGCCTCCAAGAACCCGAAGCTCTACTATCTGTCCTGCTACGGCAACGAGCTTGCTGCACTCGACCTCTCGAAGCTGCCGGAACTGGTGGAACTGAACGCCAAAGTGAACAAGCTCACCACCATCGACTTCACGAACAACCCGAAGCTGCAAGTGGTGAACCTGACGGGCAACGAACTGGAATCGCTCGACGTGACAAAACTTGCAAGCCTTGCCAGCCTCAATGCCGGACAGAACAAGCTCACCACAATCGACGTGACAAAGAACACGCAGCTGCAGGAACTCGGCGTGGGCAACAACAAACTCACCGACCTGAACCTCGACAACAACAAGCTGCTGCGCTCGCTCTCGTTCAACGACAACTCCATACAGATTCTCGACCTGAGCAAGCTCACCGACCTGAGGCTGATTAACTGCGGCGGCAACAACATGACCGCCTGCGACCTGAACCAGTTCTACAAGGATCTCCCGCAATATCCCACCCTCTCCAAGGAGGAGCAGGACGAGATGAAGACATCCACTCTGACCATCCTCACCGGCAAAGAGACGACTCCGAACGATGCCGCCGGCTCCGACACTTCCATCGCAAGCGACAAGGGATGGAACGTGAGCATGAAGGGCAACGGCTCCGGATGCGACATCACATGGATATACATCGGCAAGACCGAGAACGGCTCGATTGCACTGAAGGACAATGAGGGCAACGACATACAGTCGGGCGACAAGGTGAAACGCAACTCGCCAATCTCTCTCATCGCCACTCCCGACAAGGGCTACGCCCTCGACCAGGTCCTGGTGAACGGCAAGGCTGTGGAGGGCACTGAGTTCAAGGTTACACGCATCTCCACCGTGACGGCAACATTCAAGGTTGCCTCTGCCATCGATGCCGCCACCATCGGCAATGCCAGCGTGAAGACAGCAAGCGGATCCATCATCGTTTCGCTGCCTGAGGGCACTACAGCCGAGGTTTACTCTGCCAACGGAATGAGAATATGCAGCCTGGCTGCCGGAACGTCAATCATCCCTGTTGCCGACGGCACATACATCGTGCGCACCAGGAACGGTGCTGCCACGAAGGCGATGAAGGTAAGCGTGAAATAATCCACACGCACATAAATACACAAAAAAACTCTCGCAGCCTGTATTGATGCCTGCGAGAGTTTTTTTGTGTGCTTGTATACACGTGTCATATTCTTTTGCGGTGCGCGCCTGGCGGTCATCCCTTCACGCTTGCTCTCAGTTCGGCTGGCGTCATGCCGTAGCGCTCCTTGAAGAGCCGCTGGAAGGTGCGCACGGTGGTGAATCCCGATTCGCGCGACACGCTGTCCACCGTCATCCGCGCGTCGTTGCTGCGCAGCAGGCGATAGGCGTGCTCCAGACGGAACGAGTTGATGTATGCCGACAGGTTCGGGAATCCGCTGTAGTCCTTCACCGCCTTGCCTATGCGGTTGCGGTCCACGTGGAGCGTGTCCACGAGCGTCTGCCGCTGGAAGTCGGCGTCGAGATACATCTTCTTCTCTCTTATCGCCCGGTCGATGAATGCGAACAGGCGTTCGTCGCCGTTTGCCTCGCGGTCGGCGGCGGCATCGACGGCATCCGGCTCCGCTTCCGGTGCGGCATTGTCCGCTGCGGCGGATGTGTCCCTTAGCAGCTGTTCGTATTTGTCGCGGTATGAGTAAGCCTCCTCTATGGTGCGCACCAGCGCGGTGTTCTTCGCCTTCATCTGGCTGCTCTGTATGAATATCCTCACGGCGAACACCACCACCATCGTCACGAGCAGCAGCAGTGCCGCCACCACCACCATCAGCGTGCGTGCGGCGGCGTCGGCATCGTTTGCCTTCATCTGCTCTTCGTGCACTCTGTAGAGCGACAGCATCTGTGCCATCTGCTGGCGGTCGCGCAGCTTGGCGAGCGTGTCGTCGAGAGCCACGTAGCGGTGCAGCAGCTGCCGGCTGTATGCCGTCTGCCCCATGTCTTCGGCTGCCCGCGACTTGTTGCGCAGTTCCTCGCGATACTCCTCGGTCAGCGTGTCGCCTCCTGCCGCGGCGTCAATGTCGGCGTATGTCTGCAGCATCTTGTCGTAGAGTTTCAGCTCGGCAAGGGCAAGCACTATGCAGCTCTTGCCGTCGTAGGTCTGGGCGAACATGGTGCGGTCGAAGTCTGCCACGCATTTCAGTGCCTCCTCGCGTTTGCCCTTCTTGGCATAGGCATACGCCATATAGGCGAGAGCCTGCGAGCGGTAGAGGTCGAACGCCATGGCGAATGCCTTCTGGTCTCTCTTCCATCCCGGCGGCAGGTTCGTCACCCCGTCGGGATGCTGCGTCATGTCGTCGATGCGCCGTATGATGTCCGCCCCCACATCGAGTATTTCGGCTGTGCGCTTCATGTGGTACAGGCTGGCTATCTTCACCTTCCCCAGTATTATGTAGCTGTTTCGCCATTTCCAGTCCTTGCTCTGCGATATTGCCGCCATGGCATTGTCTATCTTCTGCAGTCCCTCTACCCCGTGTCCGCACAGCACCATGCCGTAGCCCACGATGCCCCCCATCTCGTGCTCCTTGTTGGTCCTGCCCAGCTTGTGGGCGTAGTCGGCGGTGCGCGAGGCGTATTTCACCATCTCGGCGTAGCTGCCGCCGGATAGTGCGGCGTTTGTCATGAGGGCATAGATGCGGTATGAGAAGAAGCTGTCCGCCTTCACCTCCGGCAGGTCCACAATCCCATTGCAGATGCTTACCACCGAATCGAAGCGCAGCAGACTGCGGTACACGATCATCGCGTCGAGGTATTTCTTCTGCGGCTGGGTTATCTCGCCCTCCCTGAATGCCGTCCGCACGGCAGTCGTCGCCTCGTCCACGTCGCCGATGGTCACGACGCGGTCGCTCAGCGCGTTCAGCACCGAGTCGCCTTCCCATCCGTCCTTGGCATTGCTGCCGTTGCCGCCGCAGCATGTCATGGAAAGGAATGCAGCGGCGATGAGGAGCACAGGCAGTAGTTTCTTCCCCATGTCAGAAAAATAATCAAGTCTGTACATTTATATGGTATCTAAATCATTTATATGGCTTATGTATGTCTGCGAGGCTGCCATGTTCTGCTTCTTTCTTTTTTCTTACTGTCTCTTCATTTTCAGATATTGGTGCAGCGCCTGGCGCACTGAGCGCAGTCCGAACTGCTCCGTGTGTATGTCGCCGAGCGGCATCCACATGCATTCCGCCGCATCGTCGGCAGCATGGAGCGCAGCTTCGTCCTCCACGCCGCACTCCATGAACATATCGAGCGTGTGTACGTCGAAATCGGAATAGCGGTACACGTTGGGCTGGCTGAACAGATAGCGCACGGAGGTGACGCGCAGCGAAGTCTCCTCCGCCACCTCTCTCACGATGGCATCCTCTGCCGTCTCGCGCACGTCGGCAAAGCCGCCAGGCAGGTCGTACATACCCTTGGCGGGCTCTTTCTTCCTGCGCTCCACAAGCAGCTCGCCACGACTGTTCAGTATGAACGCGGCCACGGCTGCCGACGGATTGAGGAAATATTCAAAACCGCAGTTCTCGCACTTCTTGCTTTTCTCGCTTGCCTCCGCGAAATGCGAACTGCCGCACTGGGGGCAATAGCGGAATTTGTCTAATATATGCATAGTTGATTGTCGTTTATAGGAAGCCTCGCTGACTTTCCGACTGCAATATTACTAAATTTCTGTCAAACCATATTTGCATATCTCAGTTTTTTTTACGAATATTGCAGAAAAATACATAAAACCACAAGAAAATGAATAAAGCGAGAAAGGCATTTGCCACATTACTGCTCCTTGCAGCCACCATAGCCGCCGGAGCACAGAAGACGTTCAGCACCGACCTATGGCAGGGCGGCGCGCCAAACGACAACGGCGACCCGCAGGACACAGCAAAGGTGTGGGTATACCTGCCGGCTGAAAAACACGCCACGGGAAGAGCCGTGGTGATATGCCCCGGAGGGGGATACCAGCACCTTGCCATGAACCACGAGGGCCACGACTGGGCGCCATTCTTCAACAATATGGGCATTGCCGCCATCGTGCTGAAATACCGCATGCCGCACGGCAACTGCCAGGTGCCCATTGCCGACGCTGAAGAGGCAATGTGCATGGTGAGACGCAACGCTGCGGCATGGCACATCAACGCCGCCGACGTGGGAATAATGGGCTCGTCGGCAGGAGGCCACCTCGCTTCCACCATTGCCACACACTCCAAGGGCGAAGCAAGACCCGACTTCCAGATTCTGTTCTACCCCGTGATTACGATGATGCCCGACATAACACACAAGGGGAGCCACGACAACTTCCTGGGCAAGGAGGCAAAGAAGAAGGACGAGAAACTGTACAGCAACGACGCACAGGTGTCGAGAACCACACCGCGCGCCTTCATCACGCTTGCCGACGACGACCACTCGGTGCTGCCGCTCAACGGCGTGAACTACTACACGGAACTCTTCCGCCACGACGTTCCGGCATCGCTCCACGTATTCCCTGACGGAGGCCACGGATTCGGCATGCGCGAACGGTTCAAATACCACATCGAGCTGGAGCTTGCACTGAAAGCGTGGCTCAAGAGCTTCTGAAATCCACACCCTATACGCATTCCACAATAAAGAGAAATGAACTGGCAACAACTCATATCAAACAAACGGCTCGGACAGGAGGAACGACACATAGAAAGGCACGACGACCGCAGCGAATTCAAACGCGACTACGACCGGCTGATCTTCTCGGCGCCATTCCGGCGCATGCAGAACAAGACACAGGTGTTCCCGCTGCCCGGCAGCATATTCGTACACAACCGGCTGACGCACAGCCTGGAGGTTGCAAGCGTGGGCATGTCGCTCGGAAACGACGTGGAGGCAGTACTCGTGAGAAAACGCCCCGAACTCGCCGACACGCTGTTCACGCAGATAGGAACCATCGTGAGCACGGCATGCCTCGCACACGACATGGGAAACCCACCCTTCGGACACAGCGGCGAGAAAGCCATACAGACTTTCTTTACCGAGGGGAAAGGAGCCTACCTCAAGAATCAGGTCAGCGAGGAACTGTGGAACGACATAACCCACTTTGAAGGAAACGCCAACGCCTTCCGGCTGCTGGCACACCGGTTCAAGGGCAGACGCGACGGAGGATTCGTGATGACATACTCCACTCTCGCTGCAATCGTGAAATATCCCTTCGAATCGGCACTCGCCGGAAGCCACGGCAAATTCGGATTCTTCGCCTCAGAAAAAGACACATTCCGGAAAATCGCCGACGAACTGGGCATCGAATGCAAATCGGCACCCGGAGAACCGCTCGCATACGCACGCCATCCGCTGGTATACCTCGTGGAAGCAGCCGACGACATCTGCTACGAAATAATGGACATCGAGGATTCGCACAAGCTGAAAATCATATCGTTCGATGAAACCAAGGAACTGCTGCTGGGATTCTTCGATGAAACCGACAAAAAGCGAATCGAGAAGCGCATCATCGACGAGGGAATAACCGACGACAACGAGAAGGTGATATACATGCGTGCATGCGTGATAGGCAAGCTGGAGAACTGCTGTGCCAGGGCGTTCATCGACCACGAGGAGCGGATTCTCAGCGGCTCGTTCGACGGATGCCTCATCGACCGCATACCGGAGCCACAGCGCACTGCATACAAGAACTGCACCCGACTCTCGGCAAGGAAGATATACAAAAGCAAGCCGGTGCTCGACGTAGAACTGAGCGGTTTCAAAATCATGGAAACTCTGATGGAGATAATGGTGGAGGCAGCGGTGCATCCCGACAGATTCTACTCTCGCCAGCTCATAAGCCGCGTGAGCAGCCAGTACGACATTGCCTCACCCGACCTTGAAACCAGGATAATGGCTGTCATTGACTACATAAGCGGCATGACCGACGTATATGCCCTCGACATATACCAGAAAATCAACGGCATAAGTCTGCCGATCATATAACACCACGGGCATCACCATCGCCAATTCTTAAATCCTTAACAAGAAAAAAAATAATTAATGGAGATTAATGTTAGATTAATGTTCAAAAAAAACAGAAGCCGCCCCGGCTCTGGGAACAATCCCCCACAAAGCCAGGACGGCAACAAGCTATTTATTTAATAATCATAATGGCATGAGCGTCACTTCACTACCTTCCTGCCGTTCACTACGTACACTCCGCTGCCAAGGGCATTGAGGTCCGTGCCGACGTACTGTCCGCCGAGGGTGTAGATGCCGGAAGACACTGATGACGGCAACGCTTCAAGCTCCTCTACAGACGACGGGAATACATCCGTTTCCACTATCGCCGCGAACCTGCCGAACATAGGGCTTTCACGATAAGCGGCGGCACTGCCCACAGGAACATAAAGCAACGCATCGGAAGGAATGTCGCTGAACCAACCGGTGTATTCACCCTGCACAACATTCGCCGGCAGTATCGGCGGCTCAGGATTCTTGGCATACATCACTTTCAGATTTGGGACTTTAAAGAAAACATTGGCCCCGACTTTGTACAGGGAAAGCGGCAGCACGATACGGAAGACATTGGCAACATCCTCCATAACATGTTCGCCCATTGTCTTCAAGCCCTCAGGAAGCACAAGGTCGATACCACGGAAAGCATCTATGCTTCTAGTCTCCATAGCCTCCAGACATGCCGGCCAGACGATTTCGCGAACCTTGTTTCCTTCAAAGCTCCAGGTTTCCAACGTACGCAGGCTCGAAGGCAGGACAAGGCGGTCAAGCCTCCTGGATCCGTAGAATGCCGATGCACCTATTGTTTCTACACTCTCGGGGATAACTATTTCCGAAATAAACTCAGAAGAGTTGTGGAACGCATGACTGCTGATGGTCTGAAGACCGTCATTCAATTTCAGATCCAAAAGATTGAAAGAGTCAGCGAATGCCATAAAGCCGATTGAGCGCAGCGTTGAAGGGAACCTGATGCGCGACAGACGGTGCCAATAGGCGAAGGCCTTGGCACCGATATGTTCAACACCCTCGGGAATGACAAGGGTGCCGTTTATGGCTTGACAATATTCAAAATTCAAATGATCTTTCGTCTATAACACGCAATGTTAAAGGCAGCTCAAGTCCTGTAGCTGCAAGATGGGAACACCCGTCCTTGCCGACGGCACGCAGGGTTTCGGGCAGACGAAGCCACTTGATGCAGTGTTCTGTAAGAGTATGGGAGATTGCACTTATCCTCAAGCCGCCATCGGGAATGGAGTCATCCTCCACACGGCATTTGCTCATATCTATTCCTGTGAGCCTGCCCTTCCTCACGCAATCGCGGATTACGGGGAAAGCATCATGACTGAGACTGCCGGTTATCACAAGCGAATCAATTTCATATTTCGCATCGCCGAGCAACGCAGACAGATCATCGCCGAACCTGGAGTCAACGGTCTTGATTGTCTGTGCCGCTGACGAAACGCTGTATATTGCCAAAGCGACTAAAGAGCAAACGATTTGTTTCATAATATTACCTCCTGTTTTTATTCTAAATTTAAAAATCAGCACAAACACAATTCTCGCGCCTGATATTTACAATAACAGAATACGAATGATTTTATTATATATCTTTTCTATTTTCTTTTAAAGGGGACTTTTTAAAATTAGCTTCCAAAGCAATGGGGGACGAAAAACCGCCATCTTGCTCTGGAAGCTCTCTCTATCTATTCTTTTGTTATACGTCTTGTGTCAACGATTCTGTTGTCTTCCAAAAGGCCAAGGACGTATGTCCCGGCATCCAAGCGTGCAACTGGAATGCTGAAATTTGTCTCGCCCTCTTCTAAGACATAATCAAGGCTCTCACCCAAACCTGTGACCGGAGTCAGGCGCAAAGACATGTTCTTACCAGAAGTGGACGTAAGAACGACGTTCAAGACATAATAATAATCCATACTCTCCTTGTCACCAGAAATCTGGTTCTTGGCAATATTCAATGCATCCGACTTGGATACGGTATGGATAAAAGCCGCCATAACCGAACTCACGGAAAGAAACAAGAAAAGCAATGATGCCAATCTGCGAAATAAGATAAAATTGTTTTTCATATTGTTCCTGTTTAAATTGTTATAAACTTGGCTTCATCGGGAAAATCCCCGATGAAACCGATGATTTTTGATTCAGAAAACGTGGTTATTCCTCGAAATAGCCGCTCAGATGGCGACGGTCGTAATAGAGGTCGATGGTTGTCTTCTCACTGTCGCCGTCAGTGCTCGGCACGAAGATGGTGGTTTCCGAAGGACCGATGGTCTGCGTGGACTGGTGCATCACGTTGCCATACTGGTCCTTGATTACGACGTCCACGTTATATAAGGTGGAGTCGCACTTGAGGTTTACGTCGTCGCCGTCGGTCGACACATTAGGAATAATATGATTGTGACCTGAATTTATATCCAAATCACCATCCGGACGCCACACCACATCTTTTCCTTGCGCTAAAACATTAGAGGCTATAATACAGCCCAATGCAAGTAATAGGTTCTTTTTTGCTTTCATATTTTTAACGTTATTGAATTTGCCGCAAATATATGAAAGAAACGCTAAAGAAGCACTATTTTATCGTTTAGAAAATATTTAGTTTTTTCAACATGGGGGGGGGTGAAAATATTTAGATTTTATTTAGTTCCATCCACAAATGGCTTATTATAAAGACCTTACATACTCATCAAAGTCTTTAGGTGTTCCAATCTTACCAAACACCTTTTTATACATTGTTGCTCTTTTTTGACTTATTGCTCCCGGCGTGCGGCACATAATGGTAGCTATCTCGGCATTCAAAAAGCCTAATTTCACGAGCATACATATTCTGTAATCACGCTCATCGAAACAATACTTGCCGATAAACGTAGACTTGAATGATGGGCAAATCTTGTCCAACAGCGATGAGACCTCTGCCCATATCCCATCGGACATATTATCGCCAGACTTGACCTTGTCGCGAAGAAGCTCGAAGATACGCACTTTCTCGGCAGCGCCATCGGCAGCACTGCGGGTAAAGCCGTCAATCCGCTCTGTCAGCTCCGATATCTGCTCGTCCTTTGCCATGGCACGTTCACTGGCTTCAGCATAGAGCTGCTCCAGATGCTCATACAGATGCTTCATGTCGGAATACGCCCTGCGGCGCCTCTCCCTGAAACAAATCAGGACAAGGCACACGGCAAGCAATACAAAAACGACAGAAACATAAACGAAACGCTGGGTCTGGCTCTGCAACTTCAGTTCTGCATTTTCCTTTTCTCTCAGATTGTAGTTGTAAAGGGAGTGCATCTTCGCCACGGTTTGCATGGCATTGATCATACAGACGGAATCGGAAACTGCCTTGTATCTCTTGAGAAAAAGGCGGACATTGGACAGGTCGCCCCTCACGGAATAATAATCCACAAGATGCTCCAATGCCGTCACCTTGCCGCTGAGGGTGCCAACGGTCAATAATTTGCGGCTATACTCATAAACGGAGTCCGGCATGCTTTTCGCACTATAAATACGGACTGCAGCAGCGTATGCCGGGGATTCCACGCGCTCTGGCACACCCGACAAGTTGCGCGCATACAAGTCATAAGCCTTGTCCATCTTGTTGTCTGTAATATACGATGCCACTAAAGCCAAAATGACGGTTTTGCCCAAATCGTCATCGCCCGTTTTAAGAGCCAATGAATACGCCTTCTTCAGCATAAGCTCACTGCTGTCAAGCTTGCCCAAATGGCGATATGTCTGAGCTATGTCGCGCATACTGGCAACCATACTGGCAGTGTCCTTTATCAGGGAATCACACCGGTACGACTCTCTGTACATAGCCAAAGCATCCTCGAAGGAATCCTGGTTTGTGAAGAGCGTTCCCATCTGGCTGTAAATCTTGCTGCGGAAAAACACAGGAGTGCTGCTGTCGGCATGTTCCAATGCCTGCTGGAAGCTCTTCAACGTCTGCGGAGCATCGTTGTGCTCCTTGTAATACTTGCCCTGATAATAATACGCCTGGCACAGGCGTTCCCTGTCGCCCATATCCTCGAAGTAATCCACCACGCGGAAGATGGTGCTGTCCTTCTGCGGCTCATAGAGGTTGTTCGTCAGCTTAACCTTCAGCAAATCGAGATACATACGGTCGGCACCGTCGTAACCGCCACTGCGCTCCAGACGCGAAAGCACTACTGCCGCGCTGTCGGCATTGCTGTCGCAAAGCGAATCGGCTGCCACAAGTTCCGCAGGATAGGTATGCGGACGGCAGCTGCGGAAGGTAGCCACCATAGCTGTCAGCAACACTGCCGACAATGCTGCCGACAGGATATATATCTGTTTCCTCGTGAGTTCTTGGAATCCAATCATCATTTGCGTGTTTTTTATCACGGCAAAGTTACATCTTTTTCACGAACAGACAAAGAGAAACGCATATATGGGATTTTTTTTCACGAAAAAAACGTATGCACACCCACCTGCCTTACTGTCTCCCCTCATCATTATCATTTTTCTTAAACATTAATCTAACATTAATTTATTTTTCAAGACATTCTATCCATTCTCACCAATTCCACGACAATACCCACTTTCTCCAATTCTTGACCTAAAAAAAAATAATTCGTGGATAATTCGTGGAAATTCATGTTCAAAAAATAAATACGCGTACATTCAACCACACGCCAAAGCCATTCCTTTTAACGTCCCTTCACGTTCCCCCATACCAAATTTAACACTCGCTTTTCAAAATTGTTTACACCGTTATTTCCCCTTATCTCCCGTTCCATACCGTTAGCCGCATACGCCACTGCCGCACACAAACGCCGCCATCAGAAAATGCAACCATTCCGGCTACAAAACACCCTGAAATCCTCGCCAGGAGCACACCCTACCCCCTTGTTTTCATCACAAACTCTTCAACCGTTCATATTGAACGATCAAACCGTTCATAACGAACGGCCGAATTTTCCGCTGCCTCCCGTTCCAC
>OQVS01000090.1_pt1 | contig 45653 bp, 79 predicted proteins | sample 1691601 | NCBI WGS metagenome assembly OQVS01 (sample SAMN03418268, study PRJEB22391) | human gut metagenome | biome: human-gut; feature: organic feature; material: feces | host: Homo sapiens | place: Tanzania | collected 2013-01 | reverse complement strand
GAGGAAAACAAAAAGCTGAAAGCAAAGCTTGACGAATTGAAGCGCTACGCTGACGGCATGGACGCAACGGAGGATAACTGATATGGCGATCCCTGTATTATTGATTGGTAAGAGCGGCAGCGGCAAGAGCGCTTCCCTGCGCAACCTTGACCCGAACCGCGTTGCATTGGTAAACGTACTGGGCAAGCCCCTGCCGTTCCGCGGGAAGTTCACGCAGGTCGTGACCGATGATTACAACAAAGTCGCCGCGTGCATCGCTTCCGCGCCGAAGAAAGGGCGCGACATTATCATCGTGGATGATGCTGGGTATCTGATTACGAACATGTTCATGCGCGGTCACAGCAATGCCGGAGCCGGGAACGGCGTGTTCACGCTGTACAACTCCATCGGCGATCGATTCTGGAATCTGATCGAAGCGATCCGCGCCGAACCGAGCAATGCTCGCGTGTACTTGATCATGCATGAAGACATGAACGACTTTGGGCAGGTGAAGCCCAAAACCATCGGCAAGCTGATCGATGAAAAAGTGTGCTTGGAAGGCATGTTTACGATCTGTCTGCGCTGCATGATATCGGACGGCAAGCACGTATTCCGCACGCAGAGCGACGGCATGGATACGGCGAAAAGCCCGATGGGCATGTTTGACGCGCTGGAAATCGATAATGACCTGAATTACGTAGATCAACAGATCGTGGAATATTACAAGGAGGGCGACAACCAATGAACATTACCCCCGGTTATGATAACGCCGCATCTTATGATGGCAGCGTTGAGCGCTTGCCCGCTGGCGGCTATATCTGCCGAATTCTGAAAGCGTGGTGCGAAAAGAGCGCAAATGGATCTGAAATGCTTGTGCTGGCGCTGGAAATCGCCGAAGGCGAATACGCCGGATACGCGAAGCGGCAGTTCGAACGCAAAAAGGCAAACAATCCCAATGCAGCATGGGGCTGCACGCTTCGGCAATTGACGCTTGGGTTTGACGGTCAGACAAGCCCATATTTCAAGGGGCTGATCAAGTCCATCGAAGAATCGAACGCGGGCTATAAGTGGAACTGGCAGGAAGCGACGCTTGCGAATAAGATGGTCGGCATGGTATTCCGCGAGGAAGAATTCGAAACGAACACAGGAGAGATTAAAACGACCGTCAGACCGGCTTTCCCGCGAAGCGTACAAAGTATCCGCGACGGCGTGAAAACGCCTGAAATCAAGCGCCTTCGCGCTTACAGCGCAACTGCACCGGCAAACACGGCGTTTACCCCTGTTGAAGACGAAAAAATGCCCTGGGAGTGATGAATCATGAAGATGTATGAATTGACGGATGCTTATGCGCGGCTGGTTGCCGCGCTGGATGATTGCGAATCCGAGGAACAGGCGGAAGCGATCATTGCGGAGATCGATGCGGTGTCATCGGACATGAGCGAAAAGGCGAACAATTACGCAATGATCCTGAAAAACATTAAGGCAGATGCGGATGAACTGACGGCGAAGGCGAGCATCTTCAAAGCGGAAGCTGACCGGCTGACCGCACAGGCGAAAGCGAAGGAAAACCGCGCAAAGCGCCTGAAGGAATATCTGACGAGCGCGATGCTGAGCGCCGGACTACGCGGTATTTCGACCGACATTGGCAAGTTCTATGTGCAGGATACGACCAGCGTCGATGTGCTGGACGCATGGGAAGTTCCGGAGGAATACACAACGCCACAGCCGCCAAAGGTCGATAAAACGGCGATCATGAAAGCGTTCAAGCAGACGGGCGAAATCCTGCCTGGAATCACGATCAAGATTACAAGCGGCGTTCGTTTCCGGTGAAAACACGAACAATGAGCATGATGTGCGATTTCTGTGAATGCGTGCGCAATTGCGATAATTGCGCCGGAAAGTGGTGTGATCATGGACATTACACGTATTCGGGGCGACAGCCCCAATCAGAACCAGATGGTTCTGGATTACCTGCGCCAGCACGGCAGTATAACGCAGTTGGATGCGCTGAAGCATCTGGGCGTGATGCGGCTGGGCGCAAGGATATTCGAACTGCGCGAACTTGGGCACAGAATTGACGGCGAGATGGTTGAAGTGCGCAACCGGAGCGGCGAAAAATGCCGCGTGAAGCGATACTACCTTCGGAGGGCGGGATAGAGATGGCTACGGGGAACAACGTAAAGCGCGAAAACTATGTTATCCTGCAAGGCTGGATGATTACCGACCTCGACTTGAAGGGTAACGAGTTGATTATCTACGCCTGTATTTACGGGTTCTCACAGGCGGAAGGACAGACGTTCAGCGGAGGACTTCAGTACCTTGCGGACTGGACGAACACCACGAAACAATGCGTCATTAAGTGCCTGAAATCGCTTGTAGATAAGGGCTATATCGTCAAGGTTGATAACACGATCAAGGGCGTCAAGTTCTGTGAATACCATGTAACTAAATTTACCGGTGGTCAAAAAAGTTTAATGGGGTATTCAAAAAATTTGAATGGGGGTATTCAAAAAAGTTTACCCAATAATATAGTTAATAATAAAGATAATAAAGAAAGTAATAGTGAAGTAGTTGATGATACTAAAGAATCCTATAATTCAATCATTGAAGAGTATACGGAAGATAAGAATCTAAGAGATACATTACTGGAATACATCAAGATGCGCAAGCGAATTCGCAAGCCAATGACCAATTACGCGCTGACATTGGCGCTTCGGAAGCTGGATCAACTGGCAGGCAGCGTATCGGAAAAGATCGAGATACTGAATCAATCGATCGTGAATGGATGGCAGGACGTGTACGCGATAAAAGGCGGTGATGGGAATGCTGGACATGGGCGCGGAGATGCGCGAGCTGATGATGCATATGAGCGCGGCGCGGGGTGGAACAAAATCCTTTGAGAATTACAAGGCATTCACGCCGGAGGAAAAAGCGGAGCGCGACGCGCAGAGCCTGAACCGCGAAATCGGGCATGAAGATCAGGTTGACGGCTATGTGTGCGAGAAGTGCCGGAACCGCGGATATATCTACCACGCGAATGGGAAGTACGTTGTTCGCGCTGACTGCGAATGTCGCAAAGCACGACAATCTATTCGCAGATTGCGGAATTCCGGTCTGGGTGACGTAATCAGCAAATACACGTTCCAGCGCTACAACGCAACCGCCGATTGGCAGCGGAGAATCAAGGATACCGCGCAAGCGTTCCTGAAGGACGATACCGCGAAATGGTTTTTCATCGGCGGGCAGAGCGGCGGCGGGAAAACGCATATCTGCACTGCGATTTGCCGGAACCTGCTAGCGGAGTACGATGTGCATTACATGCTGTGGGAGAGCGAAAGCGTTGAACTGAAATCGATGATCACGGACGCGGAACCCTATCAGAATCGCATGATCCGACTGAAGAACGTGGATGTGCTGTACATAGACGATTTTTTCAGTAAACGTAAAGAGCGCGTCAACGATGCAGATATCCGACTTGCACGGGAAATTTTGAACCATCGCTATCTCGCCGGTAAGATCACTATCATTTCATCCGAATGGTACGTAGCGGAGATCGCAGATGTGGATGCGGCGCTTGGCGGCAGAATCATCGAGATGTGCGGGAAATACTGCTTCAACATCGGACGAACGCAGGACAACAACTACCGTTTGCGGTTTGCAGGATGAAACGCAACACGCAAATGTGCGTCAGACGCACAGAAAGCCGCCCAAAACGCTTTCTGACGGTTTGAACGATAAATCCCTATCCGAGGGTGAAAACGGCTTACAGGGGCAAATAAAGGCTTCTGACGCGATACGAAAAAACGGAGGTGAGATACACAGGGCATGGAACAGATCGAATTCACGCTGTACGGCGCGCCGAGGACGAAGAAAAACAGCCAGCGCATGATTCGCGCGGGAGGGCGGATTATCCCAATCCCATCGAAGCAATACAAGGACTACGAAGCGGATTGTCTGCGCCAGATCGGCGGCGAGCTGCGCAGGAAGATCCATTATCCGGTAAATCTCAAGGCGGTGTATTACATGCCGACGCGCCGCAGGGTGGATTTGGTCAACTGTCTGGAAGCGACCTGTGACATACTGGTCGCGGCGGGCGTGCTGGAGGATGATAATTGTCAGATCGTATCTTCACACGATGGAAGTAGCGTGAAATACGACAAGGATAACCCACGGACGGAGATCACTATAACCGAACGATAAATACGATGAACTGAGAATAGTTCACATAAGCGAAAGGAAGAAACAACATGACGATTTGGGGAGCATTCGGGCTGGTCGCCCTCGGCGTTGCAATTGATCGACTGTACGCCATCATTGAATGGAAAAAGTACTACGAAGGACGCAGGGAGTATCGGGAGGTGACGCGGAAATAATGGAACGCACATGCATGATTGAAGCGCGCAAGAAGTTGGATGTTGATCTGGTCGCGATGGCGCGTGTATGCCGGTGTTCATGGCGGTTGCTGGAAATGCTGGAACAGGATACGCGCGAAGTGACCGTGCCAGGTATCGCGCAGAGGATTGCGGATACTTACGGGCTGGATGCGGAACAGTATGAACTTCTGCTTCCGGTGAATCGCCGCCCGCATAGCCCTGAATATGAACCCGACAGATATGCCGATAACGGGACGTATTTCTGAGGGGGGAGCGAAATGCAAAACAGAGATTGCAGCACATGTATGCACGACCTCGGCGGCGGGCGCGATCATTGCCGAATCAATCTGACCTTCGAATGCGAAGCTGGCGGCGGTTATGAAGCGTGGGAGCCGTATGAAGATGGCGTTGCGGCGCATGAGGATGAAGTAGACGGGCAGGAGCGCCCGAGGGTGACGCTGGAAGATTTGATGGAGGTGCAATAATGATAACTATAAATCTCAGAGATGAAAAAGCAATTGGAGCGTTTATTCGCGGACAACAAGAAATAAAGCGCGAAAGGTTGGAGAAGCAATTGAAATCGTGTTCACTTTGTGGTTTTAAAGCCAACCTGTTGCATTTCCCGATTTGCGGAATGAAATACGATGATAAGTATACGGTTGTTTGCAGCAATTTTTTATGCAGATGCAACGAAGCGAAGGAAACGTTTGAAAAGCCGGAAGATGCGGTAAAAGCATGGAATGAAGGGAATATGCGGGAATGAATGAGCAAATCAAGACGGTGAAGTATGAATTTGGCGGAAACACGGTTTTAATTACGTTGATTCATAATTTTTTCGTCGTTACAAGCGACATGCTGGATGGCAATATCTTATCGTACGTGTATCTGGCGAACCGGTACGCGTGGATGAACGATGACGGAACATTCTACGGAATGTTGATAAACTCTCACTGCACAAAGTATTTTCACGCATACATTAAAAATCAAGAACAGGATATCGAAGCGCTGCATGGAATCACCGTGAAGGAATTGATTGATAATGTATATAAAAAAAAGGGAGATGTGAAGTGGTGGAATTCGGGACTGGTAATTCCTGATGAACAAATTCAATTACGAGCGATTTTCAAGGAGATTGTGGCGCTTTTAAAACCTGCAGTAATAGATTTGATGGAGGATGAACATGATGAATGAAAATAAAACCGAAGTCGAAATCATCCTGAAGAACGGGAGATCGATCGTGATGCATTGCGAAAAATTTGAGGTCACAAGTAACAATGTGTTAGGATGCATAACCAAACTAGAATATAGCCTAAATAGTGATCTGCACATTCTGTATATCGATACCAATGAAATTGTTGCAATCATTCAAAAATTGCCGAAAGAAGGAACGTCACATGATTGAACTTAAATCTTGCCCGTTCTGCGGGAACATTGCTCATGTGATGCAGCTCAAACAGAGCACGTCGCCGCGATATTATGTAGCGTGTGGTAACGGCGCGAAAAAATGCATTGCGTCTGCGCATTGGGTATTCGGTGTTTTTTATGCGACTATGGGCGAAGCAGTCGAAGCATGGAACAGGAGGGCTGAAAATGGCTGAATTGAAGCCCTGCCCGTTCTGCGGGGCAAAGCCGGAAATCTGGCAATCGGGCACAGGACACAATAATCACGGGCAATACACTGCACGATACACAATTAATTGCAGAACATGCAGTATTGGCTTTTCATACGAAAGTCTATTCGTACTCAGGGGTGGAACAGTAGTATTCAAAGAGAACGGCTATGATGAATGCATCAAAGCGTGGAACAGGAGGGCTGAAAATGGCCGAATTTGTGGAAGTGATGCGAAAAATCCGCGAGCTGTGCAATGAACGCAAAGAGTGCGAAGGCTGCATCATGATGAATGATATCGCGTGCGGCGTGACGACGGGCACGCCGGGCCTGTCCGAGGAAGAAATCGAGCGGCGCGTGGCGCAGTGGGAAGCGGCGAAGTACCCGAGTTGGGCCGAATTCCAGATTGAGATGTTCCCGAATCATAAGCGCGGGATATGCCCGATGGCGTTTGGCGTAACCTGCCCGAATCCCGGCGCAGCCAGAGAGAAGACGTGCGCGGAATGCCGGAGAGATCATATCCCCGCCGAAATCGCGGAGAAGCTGGGGATAAAGCCGAAGGAGGGATGAGTTTATGCGAATCAAGGTAGTGATGCAAGCGTATACCCAGACAGCGCAAGAACAGTATACGCATATGTTCAAGACCGTTGAGGTTGAACTTCCGGATGACGGGTACGAATGGCATGTTGCCGGTGAGGAATGGAATGGAGGAATAGCGAATGAAAACGCTAGATGAAATCATGCATGGGCTGGAGTGCTGCATGGTTGCCGGAAATAGCGATACCTGCGATGATTGCCCGTACTTTACTGGAACGGGATCGCTACTTTGCGTCGGGGAGCTTGCGCAAGATGCTATTGCATATGAGGAACAGTTCGCGCCTAAATCTAAGGCATTCAGATATACCGTCAAAGCATTGATTGATGCTATTCCTGTCCCTGTTGATATTGCGCTTAGGATTGCCGAACTTGAAGCAGAATGGAGGACGAAACAATGAAGATCATTTCATATGGTAGCATAAAGCCCGAAAAGGCATCCTGTTGGTTCTGTGGTGCGGAACTGGAATATACCTATGCGGATATAAAGCATTTGTATACTGCGGCAGTCGATAAAGTATACGTAGAATGCCCAATGTGCAGAAATAGAATTGTAGTATTGGAGGCAAGCCATGAAGACACCTGAAGATATCATAGCAATCAAGCTGGCGTTGACTGATGTTGAAACGACGTGCGGGCATTGCCCGTATGAGGGGGAGCCGAACGGATGCAATCGGCCCGGTGGAACTTGCAAGATGTTTGACGTAGCTCTGGACGCGGCCGAAGCCATCCAGCAGCTCGAAGAGCAGCAGCCGTGCTGGATCAGTGCGAAGGAGCGGTTGCCGGAGAACAGTTTAAGAGCCTTGGTGCGAGTAATCCATAGCTATAATCCCACAGACGTATACGCAGACATAGCGATGAGTTATTTTGCGGATGGGCATTGGGAGGATATACCACCCAAATATTATGATGTCACCCACTGGATGCCGCTGCCCGAACTACCGGAGGAGGAGGAACACCATGATTAAAGGTCGATATGTTGCGACGGTCACGATTGATTTTAACTATCCAGACGATTGGACAAAGGGATATTCAATTGACTATTCAATTGACAAATTGAAAAAATGGCTGATTACAGATGCGGATGCTAACCTGCGCAGGATCATCGAGGATAAATGCAGTTCGGATTACGATATTGTGGATATTCAGCGACAGTACGCCGATTTATACCACGTGCCGGAAGATGAAATGGAGGATGAATAGATGAGTCATTTTAAGCAAGCAATACTGCCTAAAAGCTTAGGCGCTGCATTATCAGTTTCCAGACAAACAGCTATAGATGGCAAAGAGATACCGATGCGCTGTAACTGCGCGAATCCCTACCATCCTGTAAAGATCATCTTCAACCCTCCAGCTACAATTGTATTCTGGGGTGATGATACGAAGACGGTCGTCAAGACGATGGAGGGGACTGTATTCAACCCTTACCATGGCTTTACAGCTGCGCTGGCAAAGAGAGTATACGGAAGCAGTACGAGGGTCAATAAGATTGTGCGGAACGGTCATCAAGCATACAGGGAGGCCGAGAGAGATTATACATTGCTGCAATTGTTCAATGGCATGAATGAATTTGGAGGATGAATATGGGGAATAAGACTAAAATCGACTGGTGCGATGCTACATGGAATCCGGTCACCGGCTGTCTGCATGGCTGCGAATACTGCTATGCGCGGAGAATTGCAGAGAGGTTTGGGAGCGTCGGAACGGAGATCAACACCGAAAACGGCTATGAATGCGATCTGTATGAAGGAACAGGCGAAAATCATGTGCTGGAAAAGCCCGCTATGCGCGAGTGGAAAAGCGGGAAGATCACAAAGGCACCTTATCCGTTCTGCTTTGACCCCACCTTCCACCGCTACAAACTGGACGAGCCGCAGCACTGGAAGAAGCCGCGTAACATTTTCGTGTGCAGCATGGCAGACCTGTTCGGCGATTGGGTGCCGGACGAGTGGATCGAGCAGGTGTTCGCGGCTTGCGACGCTGCGCCGTGGCACAGGTACATTTTTCTAACCAAAAACCCGAAACGACTTTGCAGAATGGCGATTGCGACCAAGATCTTCCTGTGGAACGTTGACCACCCGGACAGTCAGGTACATCCAAAAACGGAAGAATATGTTGAAGTGATGCGTCTTCCAATTCGTGACAACTGGTGGTTTGGCAGCACAATTGACAATCGGAAAGCAGAGTGCTTCCGCTGCGGGAATACTTGGAACACCTTCACATCGATCGAGCCGCTTACAGAGTATTTGGACATGGGGATAGGCTCTTTTGGCAACGATAGATGGACGATCATCGGCGCAGAAACGGGCAATCGCAAAGGCAAGATTACCCCAAAGCGGGAATGGGTGGAAAACATTGTTGAAGCTGCGCAGATTACAGGCGTGAAGGTATTCATGAAGGAATCTCTGCGCGATCTGATGGGCGCGGATTTCCGGCAGGAATTTCCGTGGGAGGAGAAACAGTAATGAGTAATGATCTGATTAGCCGAGAAGCTGCACTGGGCGCAATCGAGAGCTATTGCAACGGCTGTGACAACTACAACGGTGTAAGATGCAGTTCATGCCTGATTGACAACGCGATCATTGCCGTTGATGCTGTGCTCAGCGTTGATGCGGTTCCCGTGGTGCGTTGCAAAGACTGCATAATGCACGACAGGTGCTCGACAGAACAGGTGTTCGAATTCTGCGGAAAGCATGACGGTTTCTGCTGTGTTGGAAAGAGATTTAGTAATGAGGTTGAGTAATCATGAGTGATTTAATCAGTCGCGAAGCGGCGATAAAGAAGTTTCAGGAGAAGGCGCAATGTTACGTTGTATCGATGTTTGCTACAATGACTGAATGTAATATAGCGAAAATTGTAGCTATGGAATGTGCGAATGAATACAAGGTGATCAAGATATGATTGATAGAATGAAGCATAGTGGTGGCGAATGGTGGTGTGTAAAACTTATTTCGCGAAACACCATCGGAAAAGATGAAGTAGGGGCATATCCTTCCGAACGCTGGATGAAATCGATCCTGCTTGCGGAGCATTCACCAATTCGAATTATACGGTTCACGTGGCGATGGAAAGATCTTCCATATTGGGTATCAACGCATTTCGTGCGGCACAAGATCGGGATCGAACATTGGGTATCTACTCAGCGAACTGACAGAACCGGAATCGAACGCGACCAACTGCCGCAGAATGCGCCGGTCAATCATATGTGCGAAGCGGATGCACAGGCACTAATCAATATCAGCCGAAAGCGCCTATGCCGACAGGCGGCGCAGGAAACCCGCGAAGCATGGATGCAGGTGCGCGACGAGGTGCAGAAGATCGATCCGGTGCTTGCGTCCGTGATGGTGCCAGAATGCGTCTATCGCGGCTTCTGTCCGGAAATGAATCCGTGCGGATATGCAGAAACAGAAGCGTACAGAAAGGCGCTTGAAGCTTACAGGAAGCTATAACCTGAAATGCGCAGATGCGCAGAAAGGAATATATCATGATTACAGAACCGAACGCAAGAGAAGTCCACGCGATTGAGTTTCTCGCCGGTCTGGATGCGCAGTTGAACGCCAACGAGCAAGCATTGAAAGAACGGCTGCAATCCATCCCGAACGGATGGCGCAATTACAGATTGGCATTGAAAATGACCGAAAAGGTGATCGATGCGGTATATGATACCCTTCCTGAAAAGACGATTCGCCACATGGCGCGGCTATGCGCGGTCGGCGAGGTGGTGATTCGTCCGAAGCCCGCGCTGACCAAGGGCGCATATAGCCAGGTGGTGGACAACGATGATCTGCGGTTCCTGATCAACCGCGCGATGGAGGGCTGCTGCGCGATCTGCCTGAAGAACCCCGCCGAATCCAAGGGCTGCGCGATGCGGAAGGTATTGATGCGAATCGCCCCGCCCGAGACGCTGCGCAAGGACGGAATCTGCGATTATCGCGATGTGGCGGCACGCTGCAACATAGGAGAATATATATGACGCTGCTGGACTATATCAACGGCGCAGAAGCGCCGGTCGAACGCAGAACGCGATGCGAACTGTACCGCGACAATTTTCAGAACTTCAAGGGTTACAGCATTCCGAAGGCGCAATTGGTGATCGCGGATATTCCCTACAACATCGGCGCGGACGCATACGCCAGCAATCCTACATGGTATGTCGGCGGCGACAACAAAAACGGCGAAAGCGGCAATGCGCGCAAGGCATTTTTCAACACAGACGGGAATTTCAAAATCGCGGAATACATGCATTTCTGCAACAGACTGTTAAAAAAAGAGCCGAAAGAGCGCGGGAAAGCACCGGCGATGATTGTATTCTGTGCGTTCGAACAGATTCAAACCGTGATCGAATACGGGCAGAAATACGGGTTCGTAAAATCCTGTCCGCTGTTCTTTTGCAAGAACTATTCCGCACAGGTGCTGAAAGCCAATATGAAGATTGTCGGTGCGATGGAATATGCGGTAGTGCTTTACCGTGATAAGCTACCGAAGTTCAATAACAACGGCGCGATGATTTTCAACTGGTTCAACTGGCGGCGGGATGGGAAGGAAATTCCGTCGATTCATCCGACGCAGAAGCCCGTCAATCTGCTGAAACGGCTGATAGAAATCTTCACGGACGCGGGCGATACGGTAATCGATCCCTGCGCCGGAAGCGGCAGTACATTGCGCGCGGCGGCAGAATTGGGCAGAAACGCATACGGATTCGAAATCGACCGGAATTTCTACCAGAAGGCGCGAAGCGAAATGCTGAAGGGCTATATCACGAATTAACGGAGGAAAATAATGGGCACGTCATTCAATTACCGCGGCTATACCATCATTCATGCGCGGCATCCGACCGCGCTGAATCATGCGCGCGAAACGTGGGATATTATGGACGGCGAAAAGCTGTTAAAAACCAACATTGCCAGCGCAGAAACCGCAAAGCATGTGGTGGATATCATGATTCAGTATTACTATCTGCACGACAAGAGAAGGGAGAAATAATATGGAAAAGTCGCAGAAAGACTTGTCAACACGCGATTTGTTAGCCATCATGCGCAAGAATTGCAAGCGTGATTACCTGTATCGCCAACTGGCCGAGGAATGCGCAGAACTGGCGCAGGCGGCATTGAAGGTTGTGCGGGCGCAGAACGGCGAAACGCCGGAGAAGCTGGAAGACGCAATGGATCATTACATCGAAGAATTGGCAGATGTGTTCGTTATGACCGGAATTTCAAGGCTGGATTTGAACGCTACCCAAATCAGCAAGATGTACAAGATCATGGGCGATAAGCGCGAAAGGATGGCAGAACGGCTGGTTTCGCGCGGCAAGACGCAGAAAGCACCCGCAAAAAATGCAGAAAGCACAGAAAGGGATTTTAAGGAGATGGGCGCAGAAATCGGGCAGAAAGCAAAGGGAATCATGGAAGGACTGTGCAATGCGTTCGGCATTGATTTGGCGGAGCTGATGGAGGATGATGAAGATGATTAATGCAATCCTGTTCGGCGTTAAGGTGGGGCTTGCGCTGGCGGCGGCTGTTGCCGTGTACAATGTGATTACAGGCACGCTGAAAGGCATTATGCACGGCATTATAGCCCTGCTGGGCAGAACGTCCGAGGACGAATAAAGCCCGTTACAGGGCGATTTAATAGGGGTGAGCGAATGGAAGTAAGGCAGAAAGATAAACGAATTATATTGCACCGCAAGCCGTCGAATCCGTATTCGGAAAAGGCGAAGATCGTATTATCCGAAGTTCTATGGAAAGAGCGCGAAATCGCCGCCATTCTGGAGGAAATGGAGCGGCTGCACGCCATGCGTACGCGGATCACGTCCACACTGCGCGAGGTGACGACCAGCCCGACCGGATTCAACGGCGATAAACGCGCGGACGCTACCGCGCGGCTGATAGATTTGAATGATAAATTGCGCGATCGCGTGAAGCTGTATGCGGAATCGGTCGAATCTGTGATGCAGATTATTGATGGACTGCATTCCGACCGACAGCGCGAAGTCATGCAGCGGCGCTATGTGCTGGGCTGGACGTTCCCGCGGATCGCGGCTGATTTGGGAATCGAATTAGATACCGCGTACCATCTGCACGGCCGCGCGCTGTACAATGTAGGCAAATCGCTATCGAATAATGAAACGGCATAAAAAACAGAACCGGGGGTTATTCCCCCGGTTCTTCCTTTGCGCGGCGCGCCATATCTTCACGGATTAGGCGTTTTATATAGGCTTGTTTGCTTTGCTTTTTCTGATTCATTTCATCGATTAATGCAATAATATCTTTGTCTGTGTTCGCATACAGCGATATCAGAACACGTGATACGTTTGTCTTCTTATATCTCTTGTCTGCTTCTGGAAAATATGCCATATTTATATACCTCCTTATATACAGGCGCTATTGCGCGCCTTTTCTTCCGTTTTCCGCGCCTTTGCATATTGCACTTGCGCTTGCGCGTACAGGCGCATTGCGTCCGCGTTGTTCTTTACCTCTGCACGCTCGGCGGCGGCTAGCCGCTTTTCTAGTGTTTGACGCTTCTTGTACGTCAGCGCTTCGGAATCCAGTTCAACGCGCAGAATGTCCGCATTCCTGCGCGCTCTGTCGGATTCTTTCGCGGCGAAATCTGCGCGCTGTGTCAATGCTATGCCGTACTCGGCGAATGCGTTAATGGTTTCCTGCATATCCTCGGCGGCGGTTTCATCCATCGGCGCGGCGCGCGTGGATGGACGAATGCGAATGCGCGCCACGCGCTGACGCGATTTCCCGGAACCACTCCGGCGCGGCTGTGCGGCGCATGGAATCAGCGCCAGCACAGCGATCAACAATAGGACAGTCAATGACATGTTTTCCTCCTTTCTGCCCACCTTTTGCCGGGTGGGCGCGGCAGTCGTTCATTGTTAGCAGATTTTTACATACAGATCGTAGTAAAAATTGGTATCGAAATAATCAACCATGCTGTTACTATCGTCATAATTGTAGTTGCGAATGATCGCATTCACTGCGTTGATTTTCGCGATGAATTCCGGCGTGAATTCGGTGTAACTGTCGATGTGGTACTGATTTACGCTGTGGAACCCTGCGCAGGTTCTTGCGTCGTATTCGATCGCTGCGGCCTTCATGCGGATTTCGTTCTGTCCGTCTTCCATCGCGTAGAAATCGCGCGCGGATATCGTGCCATCATCGCCCAGATCAATCCAGTTTCGCCCGCCCGGCGTCCATTTGTCGATGTATTCGGCGCGATCTGCACAATCGGCGGCGCTGCCTTTGATGGTCGCGGTGATTTCCTGACCGCCGCTGAATTCCTTCACCTTCACGGTCACGCCCTTGATCCCTGCGGCCTTGATATCCGCTCGGATTGCTGCGGACAATTCCGCGCCATACAAACGGCGGTTAGACTTTGCGCCGGAAATAGCGACAGCACCTAAATAACCAGCCTGCGCGATCTGTGCGGGAACCTCTTCCGGCTGTGCCTGCATGATCGCGTTTTTGATTTCGTCCTCGCTGGCGAATCCGTACCACAGGACGCGCTTCGAATTCCAGCGCATGCCCAGCGCCTTCAGTGCCGACAAAACAGATACTTGCGGTTTGTCATCGAATGAAACTTCTCGGCTGTCAAATTTGGCGTTGTTGGTGATCGTGTACGTAGTCATTTTATTATTCCTCCTGTAATTAAAATTCGTGCTTGACTTCCGCCGCCCGAACCTGCTATAATTACAGGCGTGGCGGGTATTCGGCGGTTTTGTTGTTTCTGCTGGCTTCCGCTTTCCCTTTCGCCGGTATCCTACACCGGCGAAAGGGTTTTGTTTTTCTTCAGAAATCCATTCCGTCAACGCTTTCGCGTTCTTCGATGATTTTAACGTTCGGATCGTTTTCGATCATGTTCAGCAGATCGATATACTGCTGTTCCGGATCATCGCTACCGCGATCCCAGCCGCTAACGTCGGTTACTTCGTCGATCGAATGATCGTACTGCCATCCGTCCGTACCCTGATAAATCCAGCCCAGTTTGTTATCATGATCCAGACAGATCATATCGGTTCCTGCGTTCGTGTTTACCTTGTACAGCTTCTTCATTGTTGTTGTTTCCTCCTGATATTTGATCTTGATTTATTTCGCTTTTTCTGTTACAATGGTGGCAATGAACGGCGGCGGGCTGCCGCTCATTGCCGATTTGGATTAGGTCAGCGAACTTTGCATGGGGCGCTGGCCTTTTGTTTTACGACTTCACTTTGCTTTCGCGAATGATCTTTGCAGCGTCCTTCGCGTCGTTTGCGGTCGCTTCAACCAGCTTTGCGATAGTTTCCAAAAACTGATTCAGTTCAGCGCTAGTCATTTCATCGTTCATCCTTTCCACCCGCCTTTCTAGTGGTTCCCTCAACCACTGTATATATTATAACATAGGGATGCCCCTATGTCAACAACGAAATCCACGATTTCACCCCAAAATACACGATTTCATAAATGTTTAACAATTGTGTCCAGTAAAATCCAGTAACCTTCCATTGATTTCCAATTCGATGCATGTGTTATAATCATGCTGGCAGGTGTGGGCGAATAGTCTATGCCTTTTTCATTTATTCAATTTATTCAAATAATTAAAATTAAAATGGGAGGTGAAACAGATGGCAACGAAACCTAGTAAATCTAAAATGCCCAGTAAAAATAATAATCCGAATGGCAGCCCAATATTTGGCACTGATTTACGAATCACGAATAAATCTATGGCTTTGATGGCTGCTGTAATTAGTTGGCCATCTGTTGATCTATACGATCCCGATCAGGTGTCTAAACGCATTCTGGAATATTTTAATTTGTGTCAGGAAAACGAAATTAGACCAGGTATATCAGCATTGGCTTCTGTTTTAGGGATTGATCGCCGTAGATTATGGGAAATAAAATCAGACATATCAGGGCATGGGTATGATGATTTACCCAATGGCACACGGGACTTAATCAAAAAAACCTATGCCGCATTAGAATCTAATTGGGAATATGCGATGCAATCTGGTGGGATTAATCCACCGTGTGGGATATTCCTAGGAAAAAATCAGTTCGGGTATCAGGATGTTGTGGATTACAACGTTACAGCTAAACCCATTTCGGAACAGATGCAGCCGGATCAATTGCAGCAGCGTTTAAATGCATTGCCGGATGATGATTAAACATGCATGATTATGTATATTCTGGCGTATAAATCACCTGCATGATTGGGTGCATATGGTGCATGGTGCAGGTTGCATATATTGCAGCCTGTTTTATTGTGCATTCGTGTATTATCTATGCGCAAAACAATGCTTTTACGCATAGATGTGTAGTTTCGTAAACATTCAGTGCAATGATGGATTGAATAGCATCGCATACCCCTATTCACACATGATTCATTCTATCATTCATCCGTGGGGATGATTTAATGATGGGGGTATCCTGTTCCAGGCTGTCAATCTGGACTATTGGCACCCCCTGGGGTTTCTATGTGTCATGTCTGGCCGGGGTGAACACTTCTACCGCCGAAAAAATAAAAAAAGACAAAAAAAGGAGTAGACCATGAGCAACTATGCCGATGTGTTTGCAGAGGGCATCAAGAGAGCGCAGACGCATTGCAGCATGGAGCTTGCAAGGATACTGTATCAATGCGTGGAAGGGCTTTACAGCGAGGACAAGAAGCTGGCGGGAGAATGCAATAAGCAGCTTCGAAAAGCCGTGAAAAAGCTATCTGCGCAATCTGGAGAAGCCTATACGATGCTGGGAAACCTGTATAGACTGAATGCAAGGTACTGCCTTGATGATTATATCATAGCGCTGGAATGGAAGCGCGAACCTGAGAAGAAATTCTATCTTCCACGACGCAAGGTATTGAAACCGCTTGTAGATGATCTACAGGCGCTTTTTAGTGGGGAAATCAAGTTTCTGGGCATCAGTTTGCCGCCGCGCGTAGGGAAACTTGTCAGTGATGACACAGCTGTACTGACAAGTGATGGGTGGAAGAATCATGGCGATCTTATTATTGGGGATAGAGTAATTTCGCCGAGTGGGCAATTCGTCAAGGTAACTCATGTATTCCCAAAGGCTTATGCAAATGTTCGCGTCTATTTCAGCGATGGAACATTTGTTGATGTTCACGAAAACCATGAATGGTTCGTATATAACCGGCACAAACAGCGTTATGATGTGCTTGAAACAAAAGCGATGATGTCTGATTACGAAAGTGGTGAGCCTGGAAAGCGTGGACATAGGTATCATTACATAATTCCACAAAAGGGATATGCACTTGGTGAATGTAAGCATCTTCCTGTTCCGGCTTACACGCTTGGGGCATGGCTTGGCGATGGTCGCAACAACAATCCTGACATATGCGGAGATAAACAGGATAGAGCGATCGTTGAACGGATCATAGCTGACGGATATCCGGTAGCATGGCATACAACGCACAAAACGACAGGTGTTGAATACTATGGTTTTGGTGGGTTGCGAAAAGATTTGCAGGAACTTGGAATGTGTCATAGTAGACGTAGAGTAGAGAAACACATTCCAGATTTATATCTAACTGCGCCAATTCAGCACAGGTTAGCATTGCTGGCAGGATTGATTGATACTGACGGATGCTTGGTTAAAAGTGAAAACAGGTATCAGTTTACAACTTCAGAACAAAGATTGCGTGATGATTTCATTTCGCTTGTATCTACGTTCGGATGGAGGTGTTCTGTTACAAGGCAAGAGCCGCATTTGTCGAGTAGCGGAATAATGGGTAAGCATTCGTATTGGGTTATTGCTTTTAATCCTGATTGTTATATTCCGTGTCAAGTTGAACGCAAACAACTGAGAACATTCTCAAAACAGCGAAGATTGTCAATTAGCAAGATTGAGTACATTGATCCGAAGCAAGGGAATTGTATTTCTGTTGAAGGCGGATTGTATTGTGTTGGGAAGAGATTAATTCCAACACATAACAGCACTCTGTGTATTATATTTATGACATGGGTGATGGGGAATCGACCGGATATAGCAAGCGTGATGAGCGGGCATAGCGATAAGCTGACGGACGGATTTTTTCGAGAGATTCTATCCATTATGACGGACAATGAAACCTATGCATGGTCGGAGATATTCGACGATGTGAAGATCGTTGATAAAAGCGCGAAGAATGAAACAATCGATCTGAACCAGATCAAGCGCTTCCCGACGATTACATGCCGTTCTATCGGCGGTACATTGACGGGCGCGGTTGAAATCGGCAACGGCGGCATTCTGTACTGCGACGACTTGATTGAGGACTTGGAGGAATCGCTGAATCCGATTCGACTACAGGCGAAATACGACGCGTATCTGAACCAGTTGAAGGATCGTAAAAAGCTGGGTGCGCTTGAATTGATGGTCGGAACGCGGTGGAACGTGTTTGATCCATTGGGCATGATTCAGCAGCAGTATGCAGATGATCCCGACTATCGATTCAGGGTTATTCCTGCGCTGGATGAGAACGATCATAGCAATTTCACATATGATTTCGATCTGGGATTCGACGACGCATATTACCATGACATGCGCGAATCGATCGACGCGGCGACATGGTGGGCGAAATACATGGGGTCGCCGTACATTCGTGAAGGGTTGTTATTCCCCGAACCGGACTTGCGGTATTACAATGGCGTGCTTCCGGATGGTGATCCGGACAGAATCATGGCGGCTTGCGATACCGCATGGGGCGGCGGCGATAGTCTGAGTATGCCGTTCGCGTATGTGTATGGAGATAGCGCGTACATCCATGATGTGGTATTCAATCGCGGCGATAAGACGGTTACGCGCCCGATTGTAGTGGCGAAAATGAAGATGCATAAACCGCATCAGACGCAGTTCGAACAGAATAACGGCGGAGATGAATACGCCGATATCGTCGATTCACAATTGCGCGCTGAGAATATACGCTTGAACATTACTTCAAGGCGCGCGCCGACAACACAAAGCAAACTTAGTCGAATCATCATGTACGCGCCGGAGATTCGCAAGTTCTATTTCCGTGATGCGAACCATCGCGACAGCGAATACAGGGCGTTCATGAACGAAGTGACGATGTTCACGCAAAGTGGCAAGAACATTCACGACGACGCGCCGGACAGCCTTGCAATGCTGGCGGACATGATGTACGGCGGCAGCGTAGCGCGCGTGACGTTCGCGAAACGGCTATTCTAATTTGAGAGGTGATAACCAATGCCAACCTTCGGGCGCAGACCGATTTTCACGGCATATGCCGAGATAAACGACGGCAATATCAGGGATGTGCTGGCGAAAGCGATGGGCGATTTCAAGCGCAATCAGGCTGAGATTCGGCACCTGTTCGACGTATACAGGGGCAATCAGCCGATCTTGCAGCGCATCAAGGAAGTACGACCGAACATCAATAACAAGTGCGTGCTGAATCACGCCAATGAGATCGTAAGCTTCAAGGTATCGTATCTGCTTTCCGAGCCGATTATGTACGTCAAGCGCGGCGCCAGGAAGGCGACGAAAGCGATTGCCAAACTGAGCGATTACATGCATCTGGAAGCAAAATCGGCAAAGGATAAAGAGATTGCGGATGATTTCAATATCTGCGGCGTGGCGTATCGACTGGTATTGCCGAACAGCAATCCCAACTATGCAGACGCGGATGAATCGCCGTTCAATGTGTATACGCTGAATCCTGAACAGACGTTCGTCGTTCGTTATACGGGCGTCGGCGCGCCGGTGGTGTGCGGCGTGTTCATGATTATACGCAAGGATGAAGCAACCGGCATTGATCATGAGATCGCGAATGTGTACACCGACAAGACGTTCTATGAGATCGATCTTTCGGGCGGCGAAAACGGCATGACGATACGCAAGCGCAGCGATCATATGCTTGGGCGCGTGCCAATTATTGAATATATCAATAATAATTCGCGGATTGGTTCATTCGAGATCGTTGAAACGCTGCTGGACACGATGAACACATTGCAGAGCAATCGTATTGATGGCACAGAACAGACCGTGCAATCGCTTATGGTGTTCAAGAATTGTGAATATGATGGCGAAGATGATCTTGACGCGATCAAAGATAATGGCGCGGTGATGATCAAGAGCAGTCAGGGTGTTGATTCGGATTTGAAGCTGTTAAGCCCGGAACTGAATCAGGGCGATCAGCAAGTATTGATGGACAACCTATATAAAGAGGTTTTGACCATTACCGGTATGCCCGCGATGGCGAGCGAGAATACAAGCGATTCATCGAATAACGGCGCGGCATTCATGCGCGGCGGATGGTATTCTGCGGATGCGCGCGCAAAGGACAGCGAACTGCTATGGAAACGCAGTGAAACGGAATTCCTGCGCGTGGTTCTGGGCATCTGTCGGAACATGGGCGTACTGAATCTTTCGATTTCCGAAATCGATATGAAGTTCACGCGCCGCAACTACGAAGATATTCTGAGCAAGTCGCAGACGCTGACGAACATGCTATCTTCCGGCATTGATCCGCTGCACGCAATCGCACAGTGCGGGTTATTCGGCGATCCTACAGAGGTTTATGAAGCATCATTGCCGTACTTGAAAAAGTGGGAATACGAGGATACGACCGATGATAATTCGGAGAATCCGGAAGATAACGGCGAACAAACGACCGTCGATCTGAAAAAGGATGAAGTGAAGGACGATGCGTAACTGGTACGCGGTCGGCGACCGAAAATTGAAGGCGTTGATTGTTTCGATCACACGAATCTTCAAGAAATCGCGGCTGACGCTCAATTTCGAGCAGATCAATCAGCCGGTGCGCACGATACAAGCCGAATCGAAGCGTGTATACAAGCTACTGGAGGAAAAGAATCGCGATGCGTTTCTAGACCTTGGATTTTGGGTCTACATGGAAGCATATGCAGAAGTACAGCCGAATATTCCTGAATCTGAAAATTTACAAAAAGCAAAAAAGGCGATATCGGGAAAATGGCTGGACGGGATTCAATCCGAATACAATCCCGTGACGAAATATGTATATGTGACTGAAGCGGAACGCAAGCGCGCGCGGTTTTTTGAATCGCTTGTCGCGGATGCGGAATCGAAGCAGCGGCGCGAGATGGAGAATGATTATCGTGCAGCTGAAAACGCATGGATACGCCAGACGCGGCAAGCAATGATCGACATTGAAGATCGCGCGGCAATCGCGGCATACAAAGATGCAGGGGTGCGCAAGGTGCGCTGGATTTCACAGAAGGATGACAAGGTGTGCAAGGAATGCGGGCGTTTGGACGGGATGATATTCCCGATAGACGCGGTTCCGGACAAACCGCATTATAATTGCCGCTGCACGATAGAACCGGTGACAGATGAATAACATGGCATTTAGCCACATGCGTATGCGTGTGGCTTTTTTATGCGGTCGGAGATGACCTAAAAGCGCAAGCGGCGAGAGAACGCCGGATAAATAACGCAAGCATATGGGTGGGAGATCATCCTCAACAAGCGCAGGAGGGAAAATATGAAACTGGACATTACGAAAATTCCGGGCTACAAGGACGGCATGAGCGCAGAGGAACAGTTGAAACTGATTCAGGGGCACGAGATCGACATGAGCGGCTATGTAAAGAAGGACGTTGCGGACAAGTACGCGAGTGAAGCGGCGGAGTACAAGAAAAAGTATACTTCGACGCTGACCGACAGCGAACAGAAAGCGACCGAAACGGCTGAGAAGTTCAATGAGATGGAAACCGAATTGAACGCATTGCGCCGTGAGCGCTCTATTTCGAAGTATACCGCTGAATATGTCGGGCTGGGCTTTGATAAGAAGCTGGCGGATGAAACCGCGACTGCCTTTGCAGATGGCAAGATGGATGTGGTGTTCGCGAACTTCGCGAAGCATCAGGAAGCCGTCAGGGCGAACGTCAAGGCCGAGCTGTTGCGCGAAACGCCCAGACCGGGCGCAGGTACGCCGAATACAACCGGAATTGACTATGCGAAGATGGCACAGGATGCTGCAACGCGCGGTGATAACGTGGCAAGCGTATATTACACGCGACTTTCGCAGCAGCAGGAAACCACTACTACGACCTAATAGGAGGGAAAACAAAACATGGCAGACACTTTCGCAACCAGCTTTGGGGTTCTGAATTATAGCGGTCAGCTATTTAACAAGGGCAATACGCGAACCCCGTTTAGCACGATGATTGGCGGCAGAGCCAAAATCACGAACAGCGTTAAATTCGTAACCGGGCAGGAATACACGGGCGGCAGCACCGGCGCACAGCCTGCGATCAGCGAATCTGCATCGCTTACCGCGCCGGATGCAACCGTTGTAACCCGTGCGCAGAAGTACAATGTAACCCAGATTTTTCAGGAAACTGTTGGTATCTCTTACGGCAAGATGTCCAACACGGGCACGCTCTCCGGCGTGAACATCGCGAACCAGACTGCGAATCCGATTAACGAACTGGATTTTCAGGTAGCAGCAAAGATGGAAAAAATCCGCGGTGATATGGAGTATACGTTCATTAACGGTGCTTATAACGAAGCAACCACGGATGCGACAATCAACAAGACGCGCGGCATGGTGGCAGCGATCGACAGCAACAAGGTTGCAATGGCGAACAAGCCGTTGGGCTTGTGGGCGATTGCGGACGGCATGAAGAAGATTTATGAATCGAATGCGCCGATTAACGATCTTGTATTGCTGTGTGACGCAACTACGCTTTATCAGATCAACGCAGACGCGGAAAACAACGGGCTGAGGGTTGCGGATATGGTAAGCGATATCAACGGCATTAAGCTTTCCCGTGTGCTTACGCCGCTGGGCTCGATCAACCTGTATCTGGGTAGCTACATTCCGTCCGGTACGGCGCTGCTGCTTAACATGGGTGTGATTTCGCCGGTATTCCAGCCGGTTCCGGGCAAGGGCAATTTCTTCTTGGAACAGCTTGCAAAGACCGGCGCGGGTGAGAAATACCAGATTTTCGGGCAGGTTGGTCTTGATCACGGCCCCGAATGGTATCATTGCAAGTTTACTGGAATTTCGACTTCGTTCACTGCGCCGACCGGCGTTAAGACTGTGAATGTTCAGTCCAGCGAATCTGCGCCCATATTCACGAAGGCAGTCACTACGGGCTGATTGACCAATAACGGATAAGGGGGATCTGTGATCATGGCAACTACAATCAGAAGATTACAAGTGCGGCTTGGGCTGGGCAAGGATGATGAAATCGAATTATTATCCGAACTGCTTGCATCCGCCGAATCCGCGATCATGGCGCGCAGGTTCCCCTTCGGCTATTCCGAGGATGCGGAAATGCCGTCGCAATATGAGGACTTGCAGATTCGAATCGCAATGGATATGTACAATCGCATGGGCGCGGAGGGGCAGATGAGCCATTCTGAGAACGGCGTTCAGCGAACCTATGAATCCAGTTGGATTTCGGAATCATTGCTGAATGAGATTGTACCGATGGTAGGAACGGGGCGAAACAATGCGGATGCTGAATCGGAATAAGCAGGAATTCAAGTACCGGTTATTGACGGATAGCACAGTTCCGGTACTTGATCCCGATGGCTTTGAAACAGGCGAATACACGCCTGTTTTTTCTGCGCCGATTTCAGCGCGCGCAAGCATTTCACCTGCGACCGGAGAATCGCATGAACGAGCATTCGGCGCAAACATCGAGTATGACAGGATCATTATTGCGGAAACGGATTTCGGGATGGACGAGAATTCGCAATTATGGGTGGACGATCTGACGGCTGAACGACCGGATTATGTCGTTAAACGCATTGCGAAATCGATTAACGGCGTGCGCATTGCAATCGCGAGGGTGAACACATGAACATCAATATCAGCCTGAACGACGCATCTTCATTGAATTCGGCGATCTCGCAATTGGAGAATTACGCAGCGCGATTCAAGGATATGTGCTTTGATGTTTGCGAACAGCTTGCAAAGATTGGCAATGACGTTCTAAACGCCACGTATAGCGCCGCTGCATACGCGGGTACGAATGATATACAAGTAAGTTCGGAGCCGGTAGAAGGCGGCTACAGGCTGTCTGCGAACGGCTCTGTACTTGGATTTATCGAATTCGGTACTGGCGCAGGTTATCCGCTGGGCGAATACGCCGGTCAGGTTGGCGCGCCTGCGCATGGCACGTATGGCAAGGGCAAGGGCGCAAACCCGCCTTGGAAGTATATCGGTGAGGGCGGAAATGCAGGTGAATTCATTGCATCCACACCGCGCGGAACGCTATATCGAACGGACGGCAACCCGCCCGCAAATGCGTTTCCGGCAGCGGTGGAAGCAATGCGCGCCAATTTCAGCAGCGTAGTACAGGGGGTGTTCGGATGATCGATATTGAGAATGTGGTAATCGATATTGAGAATGCGGTAATCGATAGCGTATCGCAGATGCTGAAAAAGCGATTCAAGCTGAAAGCAGATGCAATTCGAAGCGTGCATCTGAACACTCCGCCGTGCTTCCCGTGCGTAATGATCTACGAATCATCCAATTCCACATTACAATCGACCTGTGATGAGCAGGGCGAACATCATATCAACGTTCGATACACCGTTGAAGTGTACACGAACGATGCAACCGGAAAAAAGCAAAAAGCCAAAGAAATCGCAAGCGCAATCGATGATCATTTGATTGCGCTTGGTTTTTTTCGCGGCTCTAAGCAATACACCTTCGGAACGAACGAATCAACGGTATTCGTAATCACATCCAGCTATCGCGGCGTAGCTGGTGAGAGCTATTCAGGAGCCGCGAACGAAGTAATGATATACAGGAGGTAATACGACATGGCAATTTCCCTATCTACTGCGGGCATTCAGTTCGGTTATGCAATCGAAACGACTGCTGGTACGAAGCCGACTGCGTTCACACGCATTAAGCGCGCAATGAGCCTTCCCGCGTTGAACCCCACGCCGGAAAACATCGACGTTACGCCGCTGGACGCGACCGAATGGAAGGAATACATTAACGGTCTGAAGGACACGGGCGGCGCGCTGGCGATCAAGTTTTCGCTGAACAACGACTTCAAGACCGCATGGGCAAAGTTTGTTGATGATTACAAGACCGCGAAAGCCGCGAGCAAGGCGGCATGGTGCGAATTTTACATCCCTGAAATGACGGATGCATTTTTCTTTACCTGTGAGCCTGCGCCGCTTGGTTTTGGCGGTGCTGAAGTATCTTCGCATCTGGAGATCGAAGCTTACGTAACGCCCACCGGTGATATTGGCTGGGATACCGCAATTGCACCTACCGATTCGAACACCTAATTCATCAATAGGAGGATAATCTAATATGGATATGATCACGATCAATGGAAAGACCTACAAGGCGGTTGAACTGGATTTCAACAACGTATGCAGGATGGAGCGCATGGGCGCGCCGATCAGCGAAATCAGCACGAATATCATGTCTACCCTGCGCGCGTATATCGCGCTGTGCATGCGCAAGCCCATTGAAATTGCCGGTCGGGAAATTGAAGCGCACATCGTGGCGGGCGGCAACCTGAAAGAAATCATCGAGGACTTTAACGCAAAGGTTGAGGAATCCGGTTTTTTTCAGGCACTGCGCAAGAACAGCGAGGAACAGGAAGCGACGGAAGCAGCGGAGATCGAGGAGATCAGCGAAACCTAACGACCATCATTATTGAAGATTATCTTCCTTACGCTATGAGCATCGGCGTGGAGTATTGCACTTTCTGGCGGCTTACTCCGCGCCTTTTGCGCGCTTTTGTAGATGCTGACCGATTGCGCAAGCGCGAAATGGAAACAAAGATGTATATCGAAGGACGATATATGTTCGATGCGGTTTCACTCGCGCTTGCCAACAGCTTCCGGAAAAAGGGTACGCAGCCGATGAACTGGCTGGAAGAACCGTATAGAATAATCCCGTTTACCGAGGAAGAAGAAAAGGCGCGACAAGAGGAAGAACGCCGGAAGGCAATTGAATTCTTCAATGCGATGATACCCAAAAATAAGGACGGTGATGAAAATGGCTGATTTCGAATCGCTGAATCTGACAATCAGCGCAGAATCCAGTGCTGCTAGCGGTAGTATAACAACACTAACGAAATCATTAAAAGCCTTGCAAACGTCCTTGGCTGCACTGGATGTATCAAGGATAACTCAATCATTGCAAAGCGTAACGAATCTTACGAGTTCACTTTCGAATGCAATGAGCAATTTTAAAATGAATCGTAAGTTTGCTGATGGAATCATACAAGGATTGAGTAGCATTGCAGCTGCTGTTGATTCGATATCAGAGGAATCGATTTCGAAGATTGAACGGCTTGGAAATGCGTTAGGCAAACTGTCCGATATGCCGAAGATCGATATAGAAGTTCCTATGTCAGATTCAGCTACAGGCAGCGGCGGTATGAGTAGACGCAGTGGCAATTTGACTTCTGTATTTATGAATACCTATGCTGACAGCTTGAAAAAGAACCTTGGCACATCCCTGCGTCTTGCGGGCAGAGGGGCAACGGAAGCCATGCACGGATTGTCTTCCGCTATGCGTGAATTGTACAAGGGATTCGGGCTTGGGCACATCGGCAGTTCGCAGTTCCTGAGCAGTCTTGCACGAATCGCGAAGTATCGATTCCTGCGTTCGATCATCAAGAGCATTACAAGCGGAATCAAGACGGGCTTGCAAAACATAGCGCATTACAGTGCTGAAGCGAATGCGGCGCTATCGCAGTTATCCACCGGATCGCTATACCTGAAGAATTCGCTGGGCGCGGCATTGTATCCTGCCATATCATCGCTGATTGGCATATTCAGTTCGCTGGTGGGTGTGGTTGTGCGCGCCTTGAATGTGCTGAACATGCTGTTCTCATTGCTGGGCGGCAAGGGAACATACATTCGCGCGACAAAGCAGACGAAGGATTTCACGAAAGCGACCGGCGCGGCTGGCGGCGCTGCAAAGGCGCTGAAGCAGGAACTGATGGGCTTTGATGAAATCAACGCGCTTTCGCCCAACGGCGGCGGCGGTGGCGGTGGTGGCGGCGGAGGTCTGGACTACGGCGGAATGTTTGAAACCGTGCCAATCGAAGGCTGGATGAAGGACATGCTGGCTAAGATGGATTTTAGCCCGCTCGGACAGCGCATTGCAGATAAGATCAATAAAGCGCTTGCAAAGATCAAGTGGCAGGACGTGCAAACTGGCGCAAAGAACATCGGTCACGCAATCGCCACGGCAATCAATGGTTTTTTCCTTGGTGAAGAGGGAATTAAAGGCAAGGACGGAATCGACGCAAACCTTGTTGCAAGCGCGATCGCGGGCGTAATCAATACAGCGGCGACGCTGATTACCACCTTCTGGGAAGATACGAACTGGGAGCAAATCGGCGCGAAGATCAAGTGGACGCTTGTACAGGCATTGAACAAGATCGATGTGGATATGCTTGGACGCGCGATCACGGGAAAATTGCGCGCAATGATTCGGTTTGCGAAGGGCTGGCTGACTGGCGATGGCAAAGGATTTTTTGCTACGCTCGGAACGAAAATCGGCGAAACGCTGAATTCGGCTTTGGCAACATTTCCGGCAAGCGATCTTGCAAAAGTAATAACCGGACTGATTGGAGACGCGGCAGACGGCGTTCAGAATTTCTTGACAAGCGCTGATTTCGACCTTGCCGCTGATAAGGTAAATCAGTTCCTTGGAACAGCGATCACAACTATGCCTTTCGGAAAGGTCAGCGACGCGATTGTAACCGTGATCAACAAAGCGGCGCAATTCTTCAACCTGAAAGCAACACAGGATAATATTTCAGCTATTGCGGGGAAGGTTGCGAAATTTCTATACGATTGCATTGTTGGCATTAAATGGGGTGAAGTTGGAAAGGCGTTGGGCGGAATTGTAACTGCAATTGCGGACGGCGTTACGGACGCGCTAAAGGGCGCTGGCGAAGAAGGGAAAAGCCCGATTCGGGATGCAGTTCAGGGTTTTCTAAGCGCGATTGATTTCAAAGTGGTATTGAATTTGGCAGAGGTGTTGTTTAACTCTGATCTGGGCAAGGCTATTTCGATGGTGGCACTTGTAAAATCACTCGGCGCATTATTACCGCTTAAATGGAAAAGCTTTGGAGCGGCTGCAATCACGTTTGGGCTTAGCGCCATTTTCGACATTACGCAAGAGATTGGTGCAATTATCAATAAAACTAAAGCAGGTGAGAACGCTTTAACGGAAGTTGCAGATATTATCGGAAAGGCATTATTGGGCACGCTTGGTGCGGCGGCACTTAGTTTTCTTGGCCCCAGTGGCGCTGTTTTAGGTTTTTCTATCGGCGTTAAATTGTATCCTGTGATCAAGTCGGCTGTTCCGGACATTCAAAGCGCAGAATATCAAGGAAAGTATAACAAAGATGCTGTAATCGAAAAGATACGCAGTTATCTGCCTGGAATCAAAACGGATGTAGGAGATGCAGATAAATATATATCCAGATTGGTTTCAAGTCTATCTGCAATTTCTGGAATTAAATTCAGCGAAACATCTGCATTGGCTGTTTTGGATTCGATTATGCCGGGAATTAGTTCGAAACTTGAAAGCGGAAGTGCAACCACGGATGAACTAAAAACTGCTATCGATCTGCTACTTGCAGATATGATCTCCAACGTCAATGATGGTACATGGGCAGAATATCTTAAACAGCTTGATACTGTTGGAACGAATGCAGAAGGAGCATCGACGGCTGTTTCAGGTGCTGCAACATCTATAAGCGGTTCAACAAGCGAGATAGCGTCGGAAGCGGAAACGCTTAAAAACAAAGTTGATGGGTTGTCGACTTCTACTGGGGAATTAAGTGGAGTTGCAGATGAAATGCCGGACGTGATCATGATTGATGGTTCTTCGATGGATGGCGTGAAAAAATCTGCAACGGAAGCTTCTAACGCTGTAGGCGGGTTGACTTCATTCATCGTAATGATTCAAAAGAAGTTGAATGAATTCACGGGCAGTTTCCAGCCGCTTGCGGATTCTGCATCCAATGCGAATGAAACGACGGGCACGCTCAAGGCAACGATTGCCGAGATACCGGTGCGCAAAGTTACCGCATTTTCGATGATTGGTGCGGACAATGCACGCAAACAGGTGCAGAAGATCAAGGATGCATTGAGCGGAATATCCAGCAAGACAATATCGATCAAGGTCAATGCTGGCTTGACTTCTGGCGCCAAAAGCTTCTTAAAAGAGCTGAAAGCCGCTTCTGACACGGCTACGAAAGCCACGATCAACAACCTACTGAAGTTCTCGCAGTTCGCGAACGGCGGTTTCCCGAAGTCTGGCGAGCTATTCATGGCGAACGAAAACGGGCGGCAGGAACTTGTCGGGCGAATCGGCAGCAAGCCAGCTGTAGCGAATCAGGATCAGATCGGCGAAGCGATATTCCGATACATGGACGCGCATTCCGCACAGAGCGGCGATGGCATCAATACAGATGAATTGGCGGCGGCGATTGTGCGCGGCATCAAGGCTTCCGGCTTGGGCGTTGTGAATATCGGCGACAGGCAGATCGCCAATGCAATCAACCGTGAAACGGTGCGCAGTGGCAAGCCTGCGATTCAGTTCTGAGAGGTGACGTAATATGGCACAACAGGAAGCACTTATTCAGGTGGGCGCGGCAAGCGACAAGCTTGTCGCCCTGCCCTGTCCGCAGGAATTTACGGTCAATCTGATGGATATCGATGCGGAAACCACCACGCGAAGCGCGAGCGGATTGATGCTACGCGATCGCGTGGTGGGCGGCGCGACAGCCAAACGCAAACTGGAAATCAAATGGCACGCAGACAAGCCGGATAACATTAAACTCATCCTTCAAGCGATCAAGGATGAGTTTTTTTATGTGCGGTATCCAGATCCATATACGGGCGCAATGCGGACGGCGCGATTCTATGCGGGCGATCGAAGCGTGCCAATGTATTCGTATAACCTGGGCGGGAACGGGATTCTCTGGAATTCGCTGAAAGTGAATCTAATCGAGGAATAAGCATATGGCGATGACATACAATCAGCGCGTGCGCACGTTGAGCATACGCGGCGTAATAACCCTTGCGGATACGAACGCAACGCAGATTAATCTTACTGCGGACGACGTATTGTCCTACACGATTTCCGAATCCTGCGGAAGCGAGGGATTGCCGCTGGGCAGTGCGGAATCGGCATCGTACAGTCTGACGATCAACAATGTAGGCAAAGGCTATACGCCGGAGCAATTCGACAATGCGGAAGTGCATATGGAGATTGGCTTGCGTGGCGATGACGGCAAGACAGTATATTCCAGTTTTGGCGTATGGTATGTGTGCGACGTATCCGCGCCGGAACAGAGCGTATCAATCGATATAAACGGCTATGACGCGCTTTCAACATTGTTCGAAGCGGATTATGCGGACAGCGCTTCCGCCTATCCTACGACCTTTGGAAGCCTTGCAGCGACGATATGCGCGGCGGCGGGCATATCGCTCAAGACGGCGAATTTCACGAATGCGGATGTAGAGATTGCATCCATGCCGGAATGGCAGGAAGAATTAACCCTTCGATCTGTAATTGGTTATATTGCCGCCTGCGCCGGAGGATTCGCGCGCGTTGATCGCAATGGGAAGCTTGAAATCGTAAGCTATGGTAGCGGGGAATCGCATGTGATTAACAGCGATATCTATACCGCGCTGACACGATCGAACGGCGCGAGATTCGTATTCAATGCATTGGAAGTCAAGGATGCTAGCGCCGAGGAAGAAACATTCATTCGCTATGCGATTGACGAGAACGAAACCGACAGCCCCGTTAATACGATACGCATTGAAGATAATCCATTGTTCAGCGCGGGCATTGCGCAGCTTGTCAAGAATAGTCTGGCGGGCATAGACATAACCGCGCTGTCAATCGGATGGGTCGGCGATCCTGCCGTGCAGGTGGGCGACAAGCTGATAGTGACAGATACCAAAGGCGATGCGATCACGACGATGATCAATACGCAATCATTGTCATTCACGGGCGGTTTATCTGCGCAAAGCGATTGCACGTTACCAACGCTAAATTCCACGAATAGCAGTTCGTACACTTCCAGCGGCAATATCATTGACAGCAACGGCAATATACGCGTTACGCGAATCGCGAATTTTGATAAGTCGGTGGTCAGCGCAACGGTCGGTCACTTTGAGGAATTGTCTGCAACCACAGCAAAGATCGATTCACTATTGGCAAGCATTATCAATGCCGTCAAGCTACGCGCCGAGAGCATATCTGCATCGGACGTGACAACGGACGCATTGACGGCGGCGACGGCGGCGATCATTACCGCGACAATCAACAAGCTGAAAGCCGAAACGATTACAACCGATGCGTTATATGCATCGATTGCAGAAATATTCGCATTGAAGGTCGGCACGCTGACTGCAGACAGCATTAAAACAGATCAGCTTGCGGCGGCGCTGGCGGCATTTCAGGTGATCACAGCAGGTTCGGCATCCTTCGACGCGGCGACGATTCGGCATCTGATTTCGGCGGCGCTGAACGTGGAAAACACGGTGTCCGGCGAAGCGTTTATCAAGAACCTGCGCGTTCGGTATGCGCAGATCGTGGCGGCGACCATTGGCGATTTGTGTATCAAAGCAAGCGATGGGAATTACTACCGAATCGACGTGGTCACCGACGACGACGGAACGGTGAAGGTAGAAGCGACGCTGACCACGGTCACGGAGGACGAAATATCGCAGGGGCACACAAACGCGGGGCGCGTGATTCTGGCGACGGAGATTACGGCGGAGGATTTATCCGCCGCGAACATCTACGCGACCTATGCGCTGGTGAACAAGATCGATGCGGCGCGAATCGACGTTGGGCAGCTGTTTGCGCAGCAGGCGTTTATTGATCAGTTGAACACGATGGATATTCGTTCGAACGAATATCTGCAAATCATGGTCGGTGATGCGACGGTGTGGCGCGTGGAGATCACATCATCGAATGCAGATGTCTTAACGGACGGTTCCAGCACCACACTATCCGCGCGCGTATATCAGGGCGCGATTGAGCGCACGGACGATATTCCTGCGGCGCGGTTCCGCTGGCGGCGGTCGGGCGACGATCCGGACGCGGATGCAATCTGGAACGCGGCGCACATGGGCGTGAAATCAGTGACGGTCAGCGGCGGGGATGTGCGGTACAACGCGGTGTATTCCTGCGACGTGCTGGATACGGTGGAACTGCTGACCAGCGACGGAAACACGCTGCTGGATGCAAATGACAATGTACTGAATGTGTTGGAGGTAGGCTAATGGCGAACTACACATTGAATCGAACCGGCGCGCAGATCGATGCGATATTGAATCACGCCGCGAACGAATGGACGGTGATCGAGGATGTGACGTTATCTGCAGCGGAGAGCGCGCACGAAAAGACGGGCATCGGTTGTTCCGAAATCGTGGTTATGGTGGTAGGATTTTCACCGACTTCGGCGGGCGAAAACATGACGCTGATGATCAACGGTACAAACGTGCTGGCGGTTTGGCACAACGCGCCGCAGGTCAATTCGGCGTACAAAATCCGCGCGCTTCCGGTTTCGACCGGCTGCTATATCGACAGCATGGGCGGCGCGAGCCAATGGCAGAATTTTTCGCCGCTGTATTTTTCGGCGATTCAGGACGCAGCGCATTCAAAGATTGAAAGCGTGAAGCTGAGCGCGGCGAGCGGAAGCTTCCCCATCGGCTGCAAGATCACGATCATCGGGAGGGCGTAGAAATGCTTACCGGTTCGATAACGATCTTCGACCGCACGCAAAACGCGGAAGAACGCGAAGCTATTGCCGAGCAGCAGCGGCTGGTATACATCGACAAGGACGGTCTACACGTGCGCCGGAGCGACGCGCAAAGCGAGGTGCTGATAGATCAGGACAGCGTGGATGTGCGCGTAAATGATTCAACATTCTCCTCTTTCGGCGTTGACAATCTGACGCTGGGCGACTATCGAATTCGGCAGGCGGCAGATGGCGGTTTGTCATTCGATTTTATGGGGGGTGCATAAACAGTGGCAACAATGACTTTGCCGCGCGTGCAAACCTATAGAATCTACTACAACACCGGCGTGTCAGAAGAAGCGGGCGCGGACGGTGCGGTGTATTGCGGCGCGAAGAAAAAGCACATGGCGCAGTGGCAGTACGACATGACCGCCCTGCAAGCGGAGCGCGTCGGGCGCGATATCATCATCACGCGCGCCACAGTATCGTGGCAGACGTCGTCAACCAGCACCTATGATATCCGCGTGCAGGATGCGCGCTGCTATGGGCGCGGAGCGGGCGTATATCTGGGCGACGCGAAGGGCACATCGACGTCATCCATGCAATGGATCAGCACATCGCGTGCAGCGCCGCACGATTCGATTTCGCTGATTCAGAACACGATCAACGGCGGCGCGACGGCGATCTATATTTCATGCCAGAACGAATCGACCAGTGCGAACGTATACGGAACCTGCCAGTACGGAACGCTGACAATCGAATACGACTACGCCACGCCGCGGACGGTGATCGAATATCTGGTTGCAGATAAATCGATGATCGCGCTGGGTGAATCGGTGGGCGTATCGGCATCGATTCGGAACATCACCGAATCGGAAATCAGCGCGGTGCAGTTGCAGATGGTGCGCGAGGTGGACGGCGCAGACGTGGCGGTTGGCGATCCCGTGACCGTAGACGTGACCATTCCGGCAGCGGAAACGGCGCAGATCAATCAGACGCTGACCATTCCTGCGTGGGCAAATGCAGCGCGCGCAACGCAGCTATATGTGCTGGTTACAATTGTGGGAAAAGACGCAGAGAAAGCGGCGCTGTGTACGGCGCTGGACAAGCTGTACAATCCAACGATCGAAACGTTCAACGTATCACGCGCGACGCAGCATCCAATCGACGGATGGATCAAGTCTGACAACGGCACGAACACGATGACGGATTTGAAAATCGGGCTGGATAGCGGCGCGAGCGGATTCACGATGAAGGTCTATTACGGAACGGGCGAAATCGATACATCGACGGCATCCAGCATCGATCTGACCAGCCGAATCAGCGATGCGATTGCAGGGCTGACCAATGCGACCGGATTAATTGAAAAGGTAGGCGGCTGGTCGCTGGGCAGCGCATGGAATTTCCTGCTGGTGTTGTCGGACAGCTACGAATCCGCGCAGATGGGCGCGCAGATCGGAATTGCATTCACAAACATGCACCTCGCCGGATTGACCACGGGCGGCGTGCGGTTCGGTGGATATTGTTCGCGGTCTACGCAGGATAACCCCGCGTTCGAATGCGACTATCCCATCTACGCGGACGGCGGCATACCCAGCATGGACTATTCGACGGATGAAACGAAAATGCCGTACAAATGGATTGACGGGAAACAGATATACCGGAAGGTCATGCAGATCGGGCCGATTGCTGCAAGTCAGTATATGACATATGATTTCATGCCGACTAGCGAAATCGGAGATATCGTTGCTATTCGCGGCACCGCGTGCGCCAATGATGGATCAGCATGGCTTCCGATTCCGGTTGCATCACATTGGGCAGAAGGTGTAAATCTATACGCGATAAACATTGACATTAACTGCTCGGCAGACACGGCGACGATCACTGTTGCTATGGGTTCGTCGCGAAGCATCACGCGGGGATTTGTAGTGATCGACTACACGAAGGGATCATGATTATCCTGCATTGACAATGGATGATCTGGAATCGATTCGAGCGGCACTGAATCTGTAACAAACGAAGGGAGAATTCAAAATGGCAGTAAAATTGGCCTGCGCAAGCATCGACGAGCGCGGCAGGATTTCCGGAGGAAAAGCCGGAAACCAGACCGGACGCGAATTGCGCATTCGGAACTACTACGTACACAGTAAGGGCTGGCGCGTCCTGCGATGCATCCATCCGGAAATGCGCCCGTTGATCGCAGCAGCAATGAAGGCAGCGGTCAATAATAGGAACATCGGATACGATCAGAATCAGCGCAACACGCTGTACCGACAGGTGCAGAATTCCGGATTCGATCCGGCAAAGGCAAACGTCGCGTGCGAAACGGACTGTTCCGCGCTGGTGCGTGTCGCGGTTCTGTATGCCCTGCGCAAGTGCGGAAACGGCACATCGATTGCGGATTTCTATACCGCGAACGAAGCATCTATCCTTCTGAAATCAGGTCTGTTCACCGAAATGGAGGGCTCCAGATATACCCGCCGCTCGGACTACCTGTGTGCTGGCGATATTCTGGTCACTCGCACGAAGGGGCATACCGAGGTCGTGCTGAACAACGGCAGCCGTGCGGACACCACCGCGGGCACGGAGCACAAGTACGCCCTCGGCGAGCGGCTGCTGAAGAACGGCAGCGAGGGTGCGGACGTGAAGGAACTGCAATCCCTGCTGATTCAGTTGGGCTATGATTGCGGGCGCTGGGGTGCGGACGGCGATTATGGCGACGCAACTGAAATGGCGGTTGAACAGTTCCAAAAACACTGGGGACTGGGTGCGGATGGCGAATACGGCGCAAAAACCCACGCCATGTTGATGAACGCCGTGGCTGGCGACGGAACCGCTGGCGCGCAAGTCGTGGAAATCGTCGGCGGCAATTGTTACATTCGATCGGAGCCCAACACATCCGGCGCGAAACTGGGCGTTGCCCATGCTGGAGACAAACTGATCTATCGCGGCGAAATCAGCGAAGATGGCTGGTATGCCGTCGATCAATACGGTTTAACCGCGTGGGTGAGCGGGAAGTACGCAAAAATCAGATAAGGGGTGGTGCCAATGTGGGACGAAGGCAAGTGCCTAGAGATGTCCAATACGCTGGCGAAGAACGAACAGGAGCACAAGTCGTTCCGTCGCCGTCTGGACGAACTGGAAAAGGACGTGCAGAAGCAGAATGGAATTCTGGTAACGCTGCAAAAGCAGGGCGACGCGATCGAGAACATGACGCGCGCGCTGACCGAAGTCAAAGCAACCGTCGAGAACATCGACAAGCGCGTGGACAGTATCGAACACGAGCCGGCGGACAAGTGGAAAAAGGTCACGTTCGAAATCATTAAGTACATCGTGATCGCAGCGGTAGGCGCGGCGGTCGCAATCATCATGAAAGGGGTATAATTATGGATATGAATTTTTTTGACTGGGGCTATCTGGGCACCTTTGCGGGCGCGCTGGCGGCGGTCGCATTGATCACGCAGATGATTAAAAATCTGCCTGGAATCAAGCGCATCCCTACGCAGTTGATGAGCTGGATTCTGGCGGTTGTCGTGCTGATTCTGGCGCAGTTGTTCGGCGGCACGCTGGATGCGCAGAATGCCGTTCTGAGCCTGTTTAACGGTGCAATGGTATCGTTGGCGGCGAACGGCGGATACGTCGCTCTGAAGCGCGTTATGAGCGGCACGAGCGACGCAGACAAGCCGCCCGAGGAATAACCGCCATGTGCGCGCGGATCATTCCGTTTCCCGATCTGGACGCGGACGGCGTTGAACGGCTGATTGATCGTTCGCGCCTATCCCGCCAGAACCGCGTGATTGCCCGCGAGTACCTGCGCGGAGAGAAGATCGTTGATATCGCCGTCCTGCGTGAGGTCTGCATGGATCGAAGCGCGGTTGGGAAGCGGATAAAGAACGAAATTATACCCGAACTGAATCGGGTAGCAAGTCTATGATGAATGCCGAGGGTTGAACGCCCTCGGCAATTTTTTTGTTTTTTTCCGGAATAGAAAAAAGAGGGCTGCTTGCAGTCCTCTTTCCCTGTTGAAGTGTTTCGACCAACCGAATGCCATTACCTCAACTAATTTTGCCGTTATAGGCGTTTCAACTCACATACCTCATGTTTACGCATGAAGCAGACTTGCAAGGATTGTTTATTTTTGGAATCTGCTATAGTAGAAATTGTTCGGTTGTCCTTGCAAGATGATAATAACACAATTTACATCATCTGTCAACACTTTCCTGCAACTTTTTTTATCGGCGTTCCGAGTGGAGCGCCGATTTTTATTTTTCCCATTCATTCCCGCCCGTGCCCATGATTTCCCCCGCCATTTCCGAAAATCCACGAAAATGATATTGAAAGGAAGGTGCGAAATATGGCATACGGATATCCCTATCAGCAGCCCCCTGTCCCAAATTACTTCAACACAAATTACATGCCGCAGATGAACCAGATGAATCAGATGCAGCAGGTTCAGCAGACGAACAACGCGCAGACCAACGTTTCGTGGATATACGTCAACGGCATTCAGGGCGCGCGTGATCACATCGTTCAGCCCGGTCAAACTGCGTGGATGATGGACAACAACGACCCAATGATTCACGTCAAGGCGGTTGACAGCATGGGAACGGCAACGCTGAAATCGTTTCGCCTGATCGAAGTCGACCCACAACAGACTCAGCAACAAAGCGCGCCGCAGATCGATGTATCGCAATTCGCGACGAAGGACGAGATCAAGGCAGTATCCGACAAACTGACACAGCTAGAGAACGCGTTGGGAGGTATCAATCTATGAGCAATCCCTTGATCGGCATCGCCGCCAGACAGGCGAATTCGAAAATTCCAGGTATGCAGATGATTCAGCAGTTCAGGGAATTCCGCAAAAGCTGGTCGCCGCAGGGCGCGAAACAGAAGCTGGATGAGATGCTGCAAAGCGGGCAGATCAACGGTGAGCAACTAGAACAAGCCAAACAGATGGCACAGCAGATGCAAAGATTTTTCAATCAGTGATTCTTCCCCCGGAGCGCTACGGGATGAAGATAAATAAATCAAAACGAGGTGAAAACTATGGATAACATGTCCCTTGCCGATATCGCGGCCGTGACGAATAAGGATCGCGGCGATGGCATCTTCGGCGACGGTTGCGGCGGTTTCTTTTGGATCGTTGTCCTGTTCCTTGTCTTCGGCATGATGGGCGGCGGACTTTGGGGAAACAACAGCGGCTTGCAGGGCGCGCTGACGCGCGGCGAGATGGCGGATGGATTCAATACCGCCGAAATCCTGCGCAACCAGAGCGGCATCATGCGCGACCAGTTCGGCGTGCAGCGCGATGTGTTGGAAAACCGCTACGCGAATCAGCTTAGCACAGCAGCGCTGGATAAGTCCATCATGGAAAATCGATTCGCCAATCAGCAGTGTTGCTGCACAACGCAGAAAGAAATTTTGGAATCTCGCTACCTGAATCAGCTGGGCATGCAGCAGATGCAGCAGCAGAATTCCGAATGCTGCTGTGACATCAAGACTGCGATCCACGCCGAGGGCGAAGCAACGCGCGCGCTGATCAACGCAAACACCATGCAGGAACTGCGCGATAACCTTCAGGCGGCACAGTTGCAGCTGGGCACGCTGTCGCAGACGAACACGCTGCTTTCCGCGATCAACAAAACGCCGGTGCCCGCGTATCTGACGTGCAGCCCATATCAGACCAACTTCAACCCGTACACCAACGCGGGTTGCGGCGGTTGCGGCTATTCGTTCCAGTAACCAGAACACTACGCTATAACAGCGCTTGTGCCCGTCCGAGCCTTGCGCCGGGCGGGTACGATTTTAGAAGGGAGAGATAAAACATGTTGGGTCTTGGCACCGTGGAACAGAATGATTCGAAGTTTTACGACGAATACACAAAACGTCTTATGACGATTATCATGCGCATCGTAAAAGCGATGGAAAAAATGAATCCTGATGAAATGTCAGTAACAGAATTGGCTAGCTATGCGGCGCTACTGCCGCTTGTAACATTGCCGTATCCGTTCTGCCTTGGCGTTCCAGACGCGTTGCGCGAAAAATCGAAGGAGGTATAAACATGTCCTGCAATAACTGTAAGAATGTCTACCAGAAATCCGCACAGGCGGCGTACAACAACGCCGAACAGGCGTATGTCGCCGCAGGCACGAACATCAACGTACTTGGCAATTTGATCACCGATACCGGCGTATCAATCTCCACCCAGACGGGTGGGTTCCGAATCAATAACGGCGGTTTGTTCCGCATCAGCTACGATGTGACTTCCACGCCTGCAGCCGCTGGCGCGCAGGTAGTCCAGTTGTACAATGGATCTTCCGCAATGCCCTGCGCGATCGCGACCGATACCGTCGCGGCAGACGGCGTTATCACGCAACATATCGAAACCGTCATTCGCCTTGCGACCTGTTGCGCGATGCAGCCCACGATCTCGGCGCGCATCAGCGGCGTTGCCGGAACGATCAACCACGTGTGCGCATCCGCCGTAAAGCTGGCATGAGGTGAGCGATATGAAGCTAATCAAGCAGATTTCAAACGATATCGCCGAGAACGTCAGCGAAGCGAAGGACAAGATTCGTACCGCATACGAACTGAAAGCCGAATCGCCGGAAGCGGCAGCGTGGTATCGCGAAATGGCAAGCGCGCACCTCGGATTCAACAGCAAAGGGCATGAAGTGATCAAAAAGCTGATTGAAAACTACAAGAATTCCGAGGAATACAAGCGCAATCCCGCGTTCGCCGACGGCATGCTGGGCGCATGGAATGCGATCCATGACGATCTGATCGCCAAAACCGCTGAGGTCAAAGCAATGGTTGAGGGGTTCAAGTGATTTTTCTTCACTGCACAACGGTTTAGTATAACTTGATTTTTAATTTATATACATAAACCGTTGTGCAACTTTTTTGCAACTTTGTTTTTCTGTTGTTGTACATCAAAATAGGCAAAAACCCCTGTAAATACGCTATTTTAGGCACACTATAGTAAGTAAAAATTCGGTTCATACCCGGAGTGTCATTGGTTCGAATCCGATCGCCGGTACCATCAAAAAACCCTTGAAAACACAGCGTTTTTGAGGGTTTTTCATTTTTTTGAACTTCCATCATTTGATGCTTTGTGCAACTTTTTTGCAACTTTTTTTTCATCGAAAACCCGCTGCAAATCCATCCGTGACCGCTCTATGTGTTCATATTGCAAGTGCGTATAGATATTTGCGGTTGTTCTGTAATCCGTGTGTCCAACTATACGCATCGTTATCATAGGGTCAATCCCTGCCTGCCAGCATTGAGTAATATAATTGTGCCGGAGATAATACGGAGTGATTGTTGGCTTCAATTCAGAACGTATATCTTTATTTTTCCATTCTGCATTTCTTTGTTCGACAAGCCCGGCTTGTCGCATCATATCAAGCCATATTCTTTCAGCCGTTGATTTCGACCATGGTTTTCCCGATCGATCACCAGTAAAAAGATACGAATTGGGATGTTCGCGCTTCGGGTATAGAATTTTTCGCAATTCATCTTGAATTGGAACTTCTCGATACGCAGCTTCTGTTTTCAGCGCCCCGGCTGAACAGTTGGCTTTGTAATCAATGTCGCGTCTAATGTGGATTACATTGCTATCCCAATCAAAATCGCCCCACATCAACCCGCGCACTTCACCCGGTCTGGCTCCTGTATAATACAAACATGCCAGATAATCGCCGTGCGTATGGCGTTCTATCAGATCAAGGATTTTATCTGTTTCTTCTGCCGTCAAACTTCTCTTGTGCTGTTCTTTCTTCGACTTGGGCAGATTGATTGATGCAGATGGGTCAGATGGTATTATTCTATCGGCGAGAGCGGAACCGAATATACTTCGTATGACTGTAGCGGCTTGGGCTATTGTCGTTCCTGACATCAATGAAAAACCATTCATCCATTTCTGCAATTCGGATGCTGCAATAGATCGCATATTTCGATCCCCGAACATAGGAAGAACATACTTGTTCAGCATCGTTCGATAGCTTGCCTTGGTTGATTCGGAGAGCAGCGGATTTTTGACATTGAAGTACCAATCCTGTGCGTACTTGCCGAATAGAACATCATCGTTCAACCCTGTATTCCCTATATACCGCGCATAGGCTTCCCGCTTTGCGTCCTCCAGTTCCTTCTTTGTTCGTCCGGATACATACTTGAATATATCCTTTCCACCTGCGTCCACGCCAATCTTGACCTTGGTGCGATATAAGCCGGATTTCTGTTTCTTGGGCATGCTCTTTCCTCCCTTCAATTGATAAACGTACAGAACCCGATCGCCTGCGGAACCTCAAAATCCTCATCGCCCAACCGACGAATGCAAACGTAATGCGTATTCGTCCAACCGATACGATCATCCGCCCCTATGTTGTCGCCAATGGAAATATCTTCTGCCGAAAACGCTTCGCCGATGAATCCAACTTCGCGATGCAGCTTGTTGCAATCCGCTGCAATCCCTGCCTTCATTTCGTCAACCGTACGATATTCGCGTATAGTTTCCATTGCTTCCGCAATACTGCCGCGATGATCACGATATAAAATCCTCATATTTCATCCTCCCTTCAAAAAATCCCCGCCGAAGCGGGGAAGATTATTATCTATCGAATCAAAGCCCAGATGTATCGTTAGCTTTCTGCGCGCGTTCGTCGGCTTCTGTACGCTTCATTTCAGCGATTCTCACATTGTGCATTGACTGCAAACGTTCTTTATGTCCGGCGGCAGCATATGACACACCAACATACGAACCATCCATAGACAATACCACCTTATCGCCGACTGAATCCATCCACACTACACGGTTATCTTTAACTGTTCCCGCTCCGTACAGGGAATCCAGCTTTGCTTTCAGATCGGAATACACAGCATTCAGATCGGCATATTCGCTTATTGAATATGTAGCCATGTATAATTGCGCTTTATCAGCGTCTTTTACCGATGATCCATTTTCGATCGGATAAATAAAAGACATGTATGTAAGTGCCTTGTATCCGGCTACTTCGGCATCATAGTAATATGCGAACAATCCCATATCGTCTATGCGATTATACCCGCTTGACAATGAATAATCCCAATTCTCATCAATATCGCTCAGCAGAATCATATCATCCATTATATCTACGTCTGCCCATCCTAATTCGTCCTTGACCTCTGCCAATGTGGAATACCATTCCACCCCTCTGAACGTAATCTGATTATCTGAACCTGCGAATGCCGAACCCATCATTGCAACGATCATCAAAATCGAAATGATTGCCATTACCTTCTTCATCCTTCATTCCTCCATCTTATTAATTAAAATATGCGGTCAATCCACTATGTAGATTGTTCACATCCCAAATATACATTGCCGCAAGTACAACGATCAACACGCAAACGATGATGAATGCATATTGTAGCCGTATGTTCCGCTTGCGTTCGGCTTGCAATTGCGCTTCCAGCTTGGCGCATCTGTCCGCGTTGCGCTCTGCGCTTTCATCGCGCGCGTCCAGCTTGGCGGACAGCGTCGCAATTTGGCAGCTTTTTTCCATGATCGTCTGCTGTTGTTCCGTGAAGCCGTTGTCCGGAAGGTGTACGCCATCTGTGCTGTCCGCAACCGATTCGGTTGAAGCGTTCTCTGCCGAACCGCTCAATGCGCTTACCGGCTCGCCCATCGCGGTGAGCATCGCGCAGATCGCGCTATAGCCGGGATTGCGAACGTTTCCGGAACGAATCCCGCTGATGGTTCCGATGGGTACGCCGCTTGCATCCGCGAGGGATTGATTGGTGTACCCGTGCTTCTCCATCAGCTGACCTAAACGTATGTACAATTCCGTCACATAAATACGCCACCTTTCTGATTTTATACCATTAAATACTATTCAAAATACGATTAAATTATACATGATTTGGCGAATATGATACAAACAAAAGCAGAATTCAGCGAATATAATACAGACTATATAATGTATTGCGCCTTTTTTGTAAATTGCCTATGATCAATACAGCGCCGGACATCCGGCAACCGTATAAAAACATATATAGGAGGTCGAAACCATGTTGAAGCTATTGAACAAGCGCGCGTCATTCTACGCCGACTACCGCACGGAAAGCGTATCCATTCCGGAACGACCGGACATTGAAGCGATCATCTCCATCCCACATGAAACGGTGTATCGCAACGTATCGGCAGACGCGCACGCGAACGTCATTCGCCTTGTGCGGAATCTGGATGAACCGCTCGGCTTTCGGATGGTTCGCCTAACGCTTCTCTGACGGACGGGCTTTCATGCCCGTTTTCCTGCTTCACGCGCTTGGCTTCGTGGTTGATAACTAATTCCACAAGTTCACGGCTGTGCTTATCAAGACGTTCATATTTTGCGGCAATATCTAATGCGTCAGTCGATAATGCATCAACACCCATTACAAGGTAATCTAACGTAACTCCGTAATAGTTACTTATTTTCCGTGCAGTCGATACATAAGCATTATCGCAACCACGTTTAAATAATCCATCAATAGTTGTATAAGGTATGCCAGCATTTCGCGCAAGGGACGCTTTAGTATCTTTGTGATGTTCCATCAAATCTATTATTCTGCTAAGCATATCCACAATTATCACCTCTGAATGCATTATACACCTGAACAATTCATTTGTCAAGAAATATTTTACCTAAAAAAGTAAAAAAGGTATTGACAAACTCCCTAGGATGGTATAAAATAGCATCGAAAGTTACTTTTCTAGGTAAGAAGTGAGGTGAAACAATATGCTGGCAAATCTAAGCCATGAATTAAGGAGAAAAAACATAACGCAAAATGTTGTTGCCCGAATGATCGGCGTAACCGATAAAACGCTTACCAACAAGCTTAATGGCACGACGGAATTCACGATAAATGAAGCAGTAACTATCAGAAATAATCTTCTGCCTGAATTTACGATGGATTACCTCTTCGCCACGGACGAGAAGGGAGCGTAACTAATGGAACAGCGAGGTAAACCAGTTAAACGCATTCTGCGGCGTAATAACGCCGAGCAGCCAGCCGAGCAGGATACCGAGCACAAAAAGAACGTAGTCGCGGCGTATATCCATCTTGCGTTCACGCGCCACCCGCTGCTTCTCGGCCTCATCTGCGGCTATCTGCTGATCACGCTCACGCGCTTGATTCTGGGCTTCTAGCAAAGCCGCGCACGAAGGGAGGGAGAGCAAATGACGCGCTTCAAAGCATGGCTCATCAAAAAGCGCTTCATGCGGTCGGAGCGGTGCAGGGTATTCACGTACAGATTTGACGGCAGGAAGTACATTACGGTCGTGAAGATCGAATCAAATGGTCAAGAATCGATTCGCAGGTTCGAAGTAAAAGATGAACTGGATGATAACATGAATCCCATCCAGTTCAAAGGCAAAGAAGCGATTAGATTTCCGGCTGCAGCCGGTTCGGCAAAACCGGCTGCAAAAGATGATGCTGCATCCACAGCAAGCCTTGCACAGGCAATCATGCGCGGCGTGAAGGCTGCTATGAAGTCTACGATTCAGAATCATTCAACCACTGATGATAGCAGCGAAGCATGAGCATCAAGTAACACATGGTTGTGTCTGCTGCTATTGAAGCAATTGCGTTGGCTAATTCCTGATTGATTGAATTGGCGTCAAGTTCGGATTTAATATTGTTCGCCAATTCAACGGCTGCTTCAACTGCCAGATGCTGGCAGTCAAGGTTGAAGTAATTAATGAAGTCGTTGAAATCTTTCATACGATTCACCCCCTTTCAACCATGATTATATCAGTTGAACCGACAGCAAACAAGACGAGACATGAATTATGAACAGGAGGAACAACAATGGCAAAAAAAGGATTGACCGATGAACAGGTGGAAGCCGAGATCGAACGATTGAAGCAATCGAGCGCGTACAAGCTATCGGTCGCTGAACGGAACTACCGATACAAGCGCAGACAGCTTCTATATAACATGCGCTGGATGGAGAAGCACGGAAAGCAGCTGATGGAAGCCGGATACACGCAGGAAGATTTTGTTGATCCAGAATAGGAGGTATGCACATGAAACCCATGAACTGGATTATCTGCGGCATCTGCCTTGTAACCTTCTGGGTGACGATGATCTTTTCGATTCTGGAATTCGGATGGTCGGCGGGCGCGCTGATGCTGATGGGCGAATGCGCCGTAACGATTATGTCGATGGCGTTGCTGTGCGACGGGAAGGATGATCGGTAATGACGAAGCAGGAACGGACAGATGATATGCTGCATCGCTATGGCGAAGTGTGCAGACGTTCCATCGCCGCGGAGATACTGCACTGCTGCCCAGCGAAAATCAGATCCATGCTGGACGATGGGCGGTTGGAGTGGGCATGCGGAGGGACGATGGTGGATGTAAGGAGCATCGCAGAATACATCTGCGAACCCCGAATGCAGGAAGAAAAAGCGCGTAAGCAGCGCGTTGCAAAAAAGTATAACAGCAATTGGGCTGTATGAGTAGGAGGGAACAACATGGGCTACAAGGCGTTCAGCAAGGGAATGATCTGCCAAGGGAAGCAGTACACCGAGAACGCTGTTTTTGAAGAAAGTGGCGCGGATTCATGCTGCAAAAAAGGCGTGATGCATTATTGCGAAACCCCGTTCGATTGTCTGGATTATTATCCGCTTGTCGATGACAATGGCGATTTTACGGAATTTGCCGAGGTTGAACCGCTGGATAAGGTGCTTGTTCAAGACAATAAGCGCGCTACGAAGAAACTGAAGATTGGCGCGAAACTGTCATTTAAGTACTTCATCAAGGCTGGGATCAGTGTATTAGTCGAGAGAACGAAAGACATTCCGAACGGGGAAAATTCAAGTGGTGACCGGGCGCAGATCGGCTCCAGCGGTGACTGGGCGAAGATCGGCTCCAGCGGTGACTGGGCGAAGATCGGCTCCAGCGGTGACCGGGCGAAGATCGGCTCAAGTGGTGACGGAGCGAAGATCGGCTCCAGCGGTGACCGGGCGAAGATCGGCTCCAGCGGTGACCGGGCGCAGATCGGCTCAAGTGGTGACTGGGCGGTTGTTTCCGCGATTGGATTCAACAGCAAAATCAAAGCCAAAATTGGAAGCTGGATTGTGTTGGTTGAATATGATGAGGATTCGAAACCTGTGTGCGTTCGCGCCGCGCAGATCGACGGCGATAAGCTGAAACCGGATACATTTTACAGCTTGAAAAACGGAGAATTTGTTGAAGTTGAAATGGAGGATTAAACATGGACGAAATGAATTACGTTGCAACTGCAATTAGCGTATTGGGAGAGAAGATTGATTCGCTGGAAGCTGACCTGCGCATGAAAAAGTGGAATATTCGCGATCTGGAAGAGGAAAACAAAAAGCTGAAAGCAAAGCTTGACGAATTGAAGCGCTACGCTGACG